>Ga0233449_1000020_pt1 | contig 223036 bp, 206 predicted proteins | sample SI_124_October20_FD_183012 | JGI IMG/M metagenome (GOLD analysis project Ga0233449, IMG submission 183012) | Seawater microbial communities from Saanich Inlet, British Columbia, Canada - SI_124_October2016_200_MG | ecosystem: Environmental > Aquatic > Marine > Inlet | place: Canada: British...
CGAATGCAAATCAATTCCTACATAATAACTCATTACGGCACCTCCTTAAAAAAGTGTTAACAATATAATTAATTGCAACATTATGATATATTGTTAACTTGCAGATGCCTACTATATGATTATCAAATCTCCCATTGACTGCATGTCCTTATTAATATTGTATTTATGAATAGCATATCCATCATCTGACGGTATATCAATTTGGCAGGTCGTAAGTTACTAGCGGTATAATACTTTAGTGAAGAGTAAAAGCAAGAAGAAAGATTCACGATTTGGGATTTACGAATTACGATTGACTGATGATTAATGACTATGGTCAAGTGGCTAAATTTAATATTTCCTTTGCGCACTTCGCGCCTTCGCGGTGAATGCCTTTTTCTTTTTCATTCCTTCTCCCTAATCTTTAAGGTAAAAATTGATACAACTACAATTCCAGCAGTGATGATATTGATGGCAGACCATAGCTCCCTGTTAAAGTGTAATCTAAATATTGGATTGTAAACCAGTGCCGTGATCCATAATATCCATACCCATGGATGTCTTTTTAGATTTACGGCTTTACAGGCCTGGTAGATGAGTGTTACGCAGCAAACCCAGTGAAGCAGGGTATAATAACCGGATGGATTGCCGGGATACAGTGCCCATAAAAGCATTCCACTTGCAATAGATTGTGGCAACCAAGTTCGCTTTATTACTTTTCCCATATATCATTTCTTATTAGAACGAAACTTTGTTATAACCATCCAGATAAAACCAGCAATTGCTGACTGTCCTCCCAGAATCGATATGATTACACTTGGATTGCTGGTGATATTTCCATAAGCAAGTATCGCAGTCCCTAAGAAAACAAGGAACAGAGGGAGCATGTATTTTTTTGTGCTATCTTCTACTGCAACTGACTGACCGCATTTATCACATTTTACTGTAGGCATGATTCTGCTTTCCTAACTCAAATTTTCTCTTTAATAAGATAATATTTACTTAACAGGGGCAGGCACGAATTGACTGGAATCCTTCCGACAGGGAGGTTTATACCCACCCCCTGCTTTCGCAGGGAATCCAGATGTTATCTTAAATTGAAACAGTGATGTCAGGGATAAGTAGCTCCTGGCCAATCTTTAGTGAGTGTGGATCTGGCATTCTGTTTTTGTTTGCCTGATATATTTTTATCCACTTTGACTCATCGTTATAATACCTTTTTGCTAAATTGTACAGATTGTCATCAGCCATTATTTTGTGAGTGGTGCTATGATTACTGTTTGCTATTTTGATACCCTGTAGTGCTGCAGATGAAATCGTATCACTTGATTTTGGTCCCTTCATTCTCAATCCGAGAGTATTATCATTCATATTCACATTATTCGTTAATGATAAACAGAACGATATATAATCTGTGGATTCATCGCAGCATGATATTAGTCCAACCTGTTCTTTATTGGTAAATTCTTCGATAATTAGTTGTTCTTCGACAAAATTTTCTATAGAAATTATGTCGTCTTCAGTACCGGGTTTCAGCGGACTGGTAAAACCGTGGACTTCGTTTGTATCTCCTACACCAAACATACACAAGTTACTATCCAGTGCGGTTAAGTAAGATATAATTCCCCGTGTCACAGGTGACTTGGAATATTGCAGTACGCCTGTGATTGCACAAGCTACGATAACAATGAACGCTACAAGAATTTTATCTGTTTTCATTTATTTCTAAAATTTGGCCACCGTAAAACACTTTCTATTTAAATTTAAGAGTCATTTTGTAATTAAATCTAACTCGTCAGGTAAAGTCAAGTATGTTTTTTGGTAAACGTACAGAATGTTGTACCCTTGTGACACTTTCACACAACATTTAGAGCCACAGGAGATACGTGGAGAACTCCCATATTCGGGTTGCGAGGGACGATTGACAAATGACAGAGACGAATTTCACGAATTGACTGGAATCATCCGACAGGGTAATTTATACCCACCCCCTACTTTCGCAGGTTATGCCCGAGGCAGATCCGCATGGGTGAAGACCCCAGATGTTATCTTAGATTGACACTGAGACATCAGGGATAAGCAGCTCCTGACCAATCTGTAATGAATGAGGATCCGACATTTTGTTTCTGTTTGCCTGATATATTTTTTCCCACTTTGACCCATCATTGTAATACCTTTTTGCTAATTTGTACAGACTGTCATCAGCCATTATTTTGTGAGTGATGCTATGATTACTGTTTACTATTTTGATATCCTGGAGCGTTGCAGAATAAATCGTATCACTTGATTTTGGTTTCTTCATTTTCAATACGAGAGCTTTGTCATTCACATTCATGTTACTGGTCAATGATAAATAAAATGATAGGTAATCAGTGGGCTCAACACGGCACAAAATTGGTATAATCTGCTTTTCATTAGTAAATTCCTCTATAATTCGCTGTTCTTCAATAAAATATCCTACAGGTATGATATCGTGTTCTATGTCGGACTTTAGCTGGTTGTCGATGCGGTAAACTTCATTTGTATATCCTTCTTCGCCAAATACACCTAAATTGCTTTCAAGGGTGTTTAAGTAAGGAATAATTTTTAGTGTTTCAGGTGATCGCACATATTGAAGTACACCGGTGATTGCAAAAGATATAAAAACAATAAAGACTACAAACTTTTTATCTCCCTTCATTTCTTCTCTTTCCCTATTTCCTCTTTAATTCATGACTATGGTGACAGTACTCTGAGCGGTAGTTATTACTGAGCAAAGACCATACCGATGTCAAACTGTTTCAAATAAATTATTCAGTATGTCGTAAGTTGTTTGCATTCAATGAAAAATGGGAAAAGACTATTAATTTTAAATTATAAAGTCTGACCGTCTTATTTGAAGACTGTATTAGAATGAAACAGGACTGTGCTGGAAAAGGCATCGACATCCGGTATATTTAACAGGATATGCGCTTACAGAATAACGCATAATGAGTATTCTGGACAGAGTTGATTGTACTTGCTTAATAGTTTGGACTGTTTATAATCTGCGTTATTCCGGTTTCCCTTTTCTGGGAAATAAAATAATGCTATTTTCTAAGGTAGATGTAAAAAAGTGCTTTATCGACTAATAATCAGTTATGGTTAGTAGCATCCGGTTAGGTTTTTGCGCATGTTCCATTTGTTATCCAAGAGCTGTCATTCCCACCCGCCTGCCCGCCCGGCAAAGCCGTTCGGACGGGTACCTATTTGGGCAGGCATTCTTTTAGCGGGAATCCAGGATAAACAATCCCTTAGATACCCGATTAAGGCGTTCGGGTATGACAAAAGCAGCATGTGCAAAAACTTAACTGGATACTATTGAATATCTACATTATTTTAAATTAATTAATTGGAGGGAAAATGTTAAATATGAAAAATGTACTTATATTTGGACTGATACTGTCTTTTTTTATTGTCGGATGTGGACAAGACCAGGGACAGCCAACAAGTGAGTCGGTTAGCGAACAGACTGGTAGTATGCTGGATGAAGGAAAAAAGATGATACAACAGGCTGAACAGGAAGCGTTACAGTTAAAAGAGACTGTGGTAAAGCAGGCTGGTGAGATTGCTGATAAAGCCGGAGCGATAAAAGACAATACTGCTGCTATCGTAGCGGATCTTATTGCCAATGCTAATACGTCTCTTAATATGGGTAGATTTAATGATGCTATCTCTTCCGCGAAAGAGGTATTAACAAACTACGACGGTAATTCTCAAAAAGCCAAAGATATTATTACTACTGCTACAGAGAAAATGAAAACCATGATAGCAGAAAAAGCGAAGGCGGCGATAGACGCTGCGGCTGCATTAAAGGCTGAAGAGACAATAGATACAGCCGCGGCAGCAAAAGAAGCGGAAGCACTGGGATCCACTGCAACAGAAAAAGTGGAAAGCGTTAAAAGTGGCTTAACGGATAAGTTAAAAAGCTTTGGGCAATAAATGCTTTAATCATTATTTGCTGAATCTTTTAAAAGTATCGCGTTGGAGATTTTCCAATGCGATACTTTTTCTTTAAGACACGCTAAATTACCGTTCCATAATTGAGTTTTCCAACCATTTAGTAATTCATCTTTCTTGCCCGAAGATATCTCACGGCAACTTTTAAATCCCATTATATTGATTTAAATTATATAATACGAAAACAGACCAGGTTTTGAAAAGAATAACCAGCATGAGCTATTTACGATATATCTTCACCATCTCTTTATTCGCATATCTCTGCCTATTTAATGCCGCAAGAGTAATGTCAGACAACTTGCCGGAGTGGAAGGCTGCATATGTTCCGGAAGGAGAGATCTGGAAATATACTGAACAGCACTTTATCTTTAATAACGGGACAGACCCGGAAACGCTTGATCCTCACCTCATGACCGGTTTGCCGGAAATGCGTCTTGCGGAAGCGCTTTTCGAAGGCCTGGTAACATATGATCCTGCCGATCTCACACCACGGCCGGGAGTCGCTAAAAGCTGGAAGGTAAGTGAGAACGGACTGGTTTATACTTTTTATCTACGTGAAGATGCGAAATGGAGTGATGGGAAAGAGGTTACTTCTCATGACTTCCTCTCTGCTTGGAAAAGAGGACTTAGCCCTATCAACCGCTATATAAATCTCTTTTTTCCCATTGCCGGCGCTGAAAACTACTCTAAGGGTAAACGTACGGATTTTAATGAAGTAGGAATTTATGCCAGGGATCCTCATACTCTTGAGGTCGTTCTGCACGCACCCTGCCCCTACTTTCTTGATCTTGTCGCTTTTCCAACATATTATCCGGTCCGTGTTGATCTGATAGAAAAGTTTCAAGAGAAATGGACAAGACCGGAAAACATTATTGGCAACGGACCTTTCGTTTTAAAGGAGTGGTCTCCTCGTGAACAAATTCTTTTTGAGAAGAATCCTTATTACTGGGACAGGGATTTCGTTAAGCTTGAACTGATCACTGCTCTTCCGATATCAGATCTGAATACCGCTTATAAACTATTTCAGGATGACAAGCTCCACTGGATGCCTGCCCTTCCCGTGTCAAGAATTGAAGAGCTTAAGCGTAACCCTGATTATTATGTTTATCCGATGCTTGGTAACTATTTTTACCGTTTTAATGTAACAAAACCACCGTTTGATGACTCGCGAGTAAGAAAGGCATTCTGCCTTGCAACTGATCGTGTAGAGATTTGCAAGGAACTTCTTAAAGGTGGTGAGCAACCAAGCAGCCATTTCTGCCCACCGGTAGCCGGTTATAAACCAATAGAAGGGTTAAAGCATGACATTGTCACCGCACGCAAGCTTCTCGCTGCGGCCGGCTACGGTAAAGATAAAAAAGAATTTCCAAAAATGGAAATTAGTTATAATACCAGTGAAGGGCATAAGATGATTGCCGAAGCGATATCTCAGCAGTGGAAACAGAATCTAGGTGTCGATGTTGGTACTCGGAATATGGAATGGAAGGTTTATCTGGACAACCAGAACAACCTTGATTATGCAATAAGCCGTTCCTCGTGGATTGGAGACTACGCCGACCCATTTACTTTTTTCAGTATCTTTAGAACAGATGACGGAAATAATCGTACGGGCTGGAGTTGTAGAGAATACGATGAGCTTCTCGATACAGTATCGGTAACCCTTAATAGAAAAGAACGCAATAACCTTTTTAAAAAACTTGAACATTTGCTTGTTGAACAGGAGTGTCCTGTTCTTCCGATTTATGATTATGTAAACAAGGGCCTGATTAAAGAGTCTGTTCTGGGATGGGAAACTAATATAAGAGATGTGCATCCGCTTAAGTACATTTGGAGGGAATAGAGTAAAACGTGGGTAGATATCTTCTCAGACGTTTAATTTTTGTGCCGATCATCCTGTTTATCCTGATCACTATTACTTTTTTTCTGGTGAGGATGGCGCCCGGCGGCCCATTCAGTTCTGAAAGAGAACTTCCTCCGGGAGTTGAAGAGGCGTTAACAAAGAAATACAACCTTGATGGCTCACTGTCAAGTCAGTATGGTAGATACCTTGTAGGACTCTTACAGGGAGATCTTGGGCCATCACTGAAGCAGAAAGATTTTTCTGTAAACGAAATCATCTCAAACCATCTTCCACCGTCAATTCTTCTCGGTATAACAGCGCTCTTAATATCACTTTTTGCAGGCGTTGTCGCAGGTCTTGTATCCGCTTCAAAATCAAACAGCATGCTTGATTATTCGACGATGGCGTTTGCAGTAATTGGTATCAGCCTGCCGGTTTTCGTCTTTGGGCCACTTTTACAGACGCTATTTTCCCGTGTATTTCATATTCTTCCCGTTTCCGGATATAAAGGAATATCTCTTCACCTTATACTTCCTGCTGTAACACTCGGGTTGCCCTTTGCCGCCAGATTTGCACGTCTTACCCGTGCAGGAATGCTGGAGGTACTATCCGAGGATTTCATAACCACAGCACGGTCTAAAGGACTAACGGAAAGGACGATAGTCTTGCGTCATGCACTGAAAGGCGCCCTTCTACCTGTAGTCAGTTTTCTCGGACCTGCTATTGCCTCAATTACTACCGGTTCGCTGGTTGTAGAAAAGATATTTAATATTCCCGGCCTTGGCAGAGAGTTTGTCGAGAGTGCTCTCAATCGCGATTACTTTATGATAATGGGAACTGTCATTGTTTACGGGACGTTAATAATAGTCTGCAACCTGGCAGTTGATATCGTTTATGGATTTCTTGATCCGAGGGTAGGCAATGAAAACTGAAATGAAACAGGTTCAAAAATCATTTTCACCAACGCATCTTGCTTTTATGAGACTGTTGAAACACCGTCTCGCACTTTTTGGACTCTTTCTTGTTTTTACCGTGTCTGCAACAGTTATCATCGTTCCTGTTTTCTACCGTGAATCGCCGAAACTTACCAGAGTCTGGCTTGGAGCAAAATCTCCGGGATTTACCCATCCTGACTGTTTAAGTAAAAATATTTTCATTAAAGGGAAATATGCAGAAACCTCGTTTTCATTGTCCGGTGCAAAGGAGATTGTATACGAAACAAAAAACTATTCCCGGCAGGAGATCCGGGTTACAACACAGCGCGGAAAGGTCAATACCATCATGTTCACTGAAGGTGCTCGTCATGTTGAGGAGTTGGACACCTCAACATTAAAGGGTGAGCTATTCCTTGTAAATGATGGTGGGAGTCCGGGTGCGAAACTGGATCAGATATTTACTCTAAGAAAAAAAACTGTTCCTCCGGAAGGTCTTTTTAAGGAAGGGTCCCGTGTTCTTATGATGTCTCTTATTAAAGCAGATGATGAAGTTACAAAAAATATCATCACGATAAACAATTCAAATGTTACATCAATAACAGTGAAAAAAGGCAATGATAGAATAAGCAGTGAAGCTCTTATTATAAATGGACGGGATGTAATTAATGTTATTGCTGATGGTAAAGAGAGAAGAGTCACTCATCTTCTTGGGACCGACAAACTAGGTCGCGATCTTTTTATAAGAATTATCTATGGCGGAAGGATCTCTCTGCTGGTAGGAGTAGTCGCCACCCTGGTAAGCATTATAATTGGGCTGAGTTATGGAGCAGTCTCCGGTTATTTTGGAGGGATGATAGATAGTGTAATGATGAGAATTGTTGACATTCTTTACGGTTTGCCGTTTATCTTTCTCGTGATTCTTTTAATGGTACTTTTCGAAAGAAGTCTGCTTCTTTTTTTTGTTGCACTTGGTCTTGTTCAGTGGTTGACAGTAGCGCGTATTGTTCGAGGTCAGATACTGTCTCTTCGTGAATCAGAGTTCGTTGAGGCAGCAAAAATGTCAGGAGCGACTGCCAGGAAAATAATATTCAGCCATCTAATACCACACACGATAGGACCGGTAATAGTCTATACAACGCTGACGATACCATTGATCATTCTTGAGGAAAGTTTTCTTGCATACATCGGACTTGGAATTACGGACACGTCCGACTCTCTTGGAAGCCTTGTAGAACAGGGAGTTCGAATGTTGGGAGATGCCGGAGAAAACTGGTGGCTGCTTCTGTGCCCTTCTGTATTAATGATATCTATATTATTTGGAATGAACTGTCTTGGTGACGGCCTTCGTGACAGCTTTGATCCAAAGAGAGCGTTGTAGTGTTGGATCATTAAAAGATTACTCACACGAAGGCACGGAGGCACAGAGGCAAAAATTATCTTTTAAGATTTCGATTTTTTCGTAAGCTCTGTATTCCTGTATGAGGATTAATTATTTGATTCAGTTTGTATTTTAGAAAAAATAAACACACTAATACATGGAGGTATAAAAAGTGATGACTGAAAATGAGATTGGAAAAGTTGTAATTAATTCTGCAATTGAAATTCATAAAGCATTTGGGCCAGGTCTTTATGAAATTGTGTATGAAGTTGTACTAACTCATGAGTTAAAGAAGCATGGTTTAGATGTTGAAAGACAAATTCCTGTATCAATAGAATATGATGGTATAAAATTTGACGAAGGATTCAGAGCAGATATTATTATTGAAAACAAGGTTATCCTGGAATTAAAATCGGTAGAAACTGTTACAAAAACACATAAGAAACAAGTATTAACATATCTTAGACTGGCAGGGTGTAAACTTGGTTACTTATTGAACTTTGGTGAAGAATTGATGAAGGATGGAATAACAAGAATTATAAATGGAGATCTTAAATAAAGTGATAGCCGAATGCTTTGCCTGTTTTTTTAAGCGTCTAATGCATGTGAATTCTATTTAAGATGTTGACCATAATATGTCTTTCTTTGTGGGCTCTGTGCCTCCGTGTGAAAACTTATAATTCGTTTGTTGTTTTTTTAGTCACTTATTTAAACTATGAATAATAAAAAGATACTTCAAGTTAAAAACCTCAAGGTTACTTATAAAAGTCTTCTTGAAGAGGTTGAAGCGGTTGCAGGCGTCAATATTGATCTCTATGCGGGGGAAGCGCTTGCTATTGTAGGTGAAAGCGGCTCCGGTAAGAGCACAGTTGCTTACGCATTAATGGGGCTGCACAACAGGAAACACGTTACTGTTGAAGGTGAGGTTATGTATAACGGGCGTAACATACTGGAAAACTCAACATCCCAATGGCAGGACCTGCGCGGTAAAGAGATCTCTATGATATTTCAGAATCCAATGAGCAGTCTTACTCCCTATCTTACAATTGGAAAACAGGTAATGGAACCGATATTACGTCATACTTTAAAATCTACTGATGAAGCAAGAAAGGAAGCAGTGAGTCTTCTGAAAGAAGTTGAAATCGGTGATACGGAAAAAAGCTACCACAGCTACCCTCATCAATTTTCAGGTGGTATGAAGCAGCGGGTAATGATAGCTTCAGCCGTTTCAGCAGAGCCAAAAATTCTGATAGCCGATGAGCCGTCAACTGCTCTTGATGTTATTATCCAGGCAAAAGTCCTTAAACTGATGAAAAAGGAGCTTGTCAAACGCGGAATGACACTGATTTTTATCACACACGATCTCAGTGTTGTCGCGGGTCTTTGCGATCGGGTTGTGGTTATGTATCAAGGCAAAATTATTGAGACTGCTCCAGTCAAAAAACTGTTTGCGGAACCGGAACATGAGTATACAAAAAAACTCCTCTCTGCAGTTCCCCGTGTCGATAAGAAAGTTGATCGCCTGATGATGAATGAGCAGACAAGAAGTAGAGATGATTCTGTGGAGAGTATCAAATCATCATCAAGCAATGAAACAATTATATCTTTCAAAGACCTGCATGTTGAGTTTGAAAAACGAAATGGTATTTTCTCTTCTCATAAAGAGATAACAAAGGCGGTAAACGGAGTAAGTCTGGATTTATATAAAGGTGAGGTACTCGGGCTTGTGGGACAGAGCGGCTCAGGCAAATCGACGCTTATCCGTTCTATAGCAGGTTTGGTAAAATCCAAATCGGGGTCAATATATTATGATAATAAGGATGTTTTACCGGCTAATCAAAAAGAGCTACGTGCCATCCGCAGAAAGATTCAGATGATTTTTCAGGATCCGTACGGAAGCCTTAATCCCCGGTTTGTTGCTGGACGTATTATTGCGGAACCTCTGATTAATTACGGGTTGATGTCAGGTAAAGACGCATATAAGAAGGTACGAGAGTTGATGGAACTTGTACAACTTGATCCTGACTGGATCAACCGCTATCCACATGAATTTTCGGGAGGTCAGCGACAGCGTATCAGTATCGCCCGTGCTCTAGCATTAGAACCTGAAATTCTACTCTGTGATGAACCGGTCAGTGCCCTGGATGTACTAATTCAGACTGACGTGCTTAACCTTTTGAAAGAGATAAGATCCCGAATGAATCTTACCATGCTCTTCGTCTCACACGACCTTGCTGTAGTTCGCTATGTGGCAGACAGGGTAGCAGTAATGAAGATGGGTAAGATTGTCGAACTAAAGACTGCCGATGATATTTATGCAAAAGCCGAACACCCCTACACACAACAACTCCTGGATGCTATCCCAATACCTGATCCTTCTGTTGAGCAGAAAAGAATACGTTGTTGAATAAGGTTATTAAAATAGTCACAAAGTTTCCAAGACACAAATATTTTGCTTTGCGGATTTGGGTTTTTATTACTTAGTATTTGTCGAAACTATAATGCCTTATTTTAAACTCTTAATCACGGTAAATAATTGCTGAGGCGATAAAGTGTGTTTAACGTATTGCACACATATGCATTAAAATCCTATTGATTTTTATAATTGTATAAAGTACTTTGTTATTTAAAATCTACCCATTTTATAAGAGATCATCAATGCCGATAGAAGAGTACTTACAAAAGACAGTTCAGATCTGCCTGGGCACAAGTCCGGAAAATATGCTGAAAACCTCTCTGAGAATTTGTATGGAGCTTGCAGGAGGAGAGAGTGGCTCTATTCTGGGAGAGGAGGGACCTGCATTGCAATTCCTTTTTTCAGATGTTGATGAACTAATCGGCCTCCGAGTCCCGTTTGACAGTATTGCGGGCGTTACGGTGAATAAAAACATGGTTGTTTACACATACGCTCCTTCTGATAAACGCCATTTCGACGGTGTAGACAAAAAGATTGCAAAACAGACAAATTATCTTTTAAGTATTCCTATTCCTTCAATACATCCTTCCATAGATAATGATAAACCGGCAAAGAATGCGGGTGCAATGCAGATACTTTTCAATAAAAATGTTTTTCCGGAACTTGATGTTCAAAATCAGGCCCATGAGTTTAATCTCGTTGATTTTAAGAACAGCAAGCTTTATTCTGAAAAGTTAAAGAATGTATTTTTTATGCTCCCAATCATTGCGTTTGGGATGGAGGTTATGACCCTTCGTCAAACCTCATATCAGGTCATACATGAATTAAAAAATAAAATGATATCCAGTCTTTCCTGGATGGGGCATTTGAAAGAAGACATTTGCAGGTCAAATCCTGAAATAATTGAAAACGATGATGTGAAGGAGGATTTCGAACTGGCAGAATCTGCAGTGCACGAAGGTGCGGAACTTGCAAAAGATTATCTTCAATTCACAAAAATCTATAACCCTGAATTTTCATCCTGCAATTTGAATGATATCTTAAAAGAGACTGCATCTTCTGCCAAAGCTCTGGCAGAGAATTTCAAACTTGAAGGTTTTACCGTTGAATTAAACCTTGACAAAAATATTAAAGAAAATAATCTTGATGCCGGTAAACTGAAAATGGCCTTTTATAATCTCTGCAAAAATGCGATTGAAGTATTGGCAGAATACAAAACTGAAAAACCTAAACTCACTTTTACATCCAACCTTAATGAAAAGGAGTTGTTTGTTTCCATTGCTGACAATGGTCCGGGGATGCAACCGGAAATAGCCGACAATCTCTTTATTCCTTTTAAGACTAAAAAAGAGGGTGGGACAGGACTTGGTTTAACTATTACCAAGAAGATTATTGATCTGCATGTCGGCTGCATTAAATGTAAAACAGGAGAGAAAGGTACTACATTTGAAATTGTTATTTGATAGTAATTTACTGATCCGTATGAAACACACAGGACAGAAAGGAGAACTGTTATGACTGAACATCTTGATTTTGAAGTTGAAGGACAATGTACTTCCTCCATATTCGATTCAATCAAGCAGAATTTACATTCGGAAAATAATACCGCGTTACTTATTGATGATGAAAAAGGCATCCGGAAAATGGTTGCTCGAAGTCTGCGAAACTTTGCCCCTAATCTTGAAATCTCTGAGGCTGCAAATGGAAAAGAGGGCCTTGAAGCACTTGCGAAAATCAGAAAAACACACAGGAAAGAACCTTTGCTCATTGTTCTTGACCTGAACATGCCTATCATGAATGGTTGGGATTTCATTAATGAATTGAAAAAAGAGTATGAAGAGGCCGGAAAAACCTTCGGCATTCCGATTATCGTCCTCTCATCAACCAGTGGTGAAAAAGGTGCTCTGTTTTTGAAGAAAAGTGTGCATGGAGGAAAAAGTGGTTACAACCCTCTGGCAACCGTGGCCAAAGAATCCTGTATCGAAAAAGCCCGCTATGATGCGAAAGACGGGAAAGGCCTTGATGCATGGCTCAAATTTTTCTTGAGGCCCGGTAAGATATAGTATCTCAGCAATTTTTTGATGATAACCCAACAGCTGATTTATCAATTAAGGAAAGAAAAATAAGATGTTTAAATGAAAAACATTGGTGTCATTGTTCCTTTGTGGCAGCAGGACAAACATAAAATCGCCTGAAGTAAATTATCACAATTTTTGCTGGATACCCTTACAGAGATGTTTTAAATAATTCTTAAAAAGCTTTATAAAAAAGATGATCATTTTCAGGTTACCTGGAGGATAGTAGATTTTTCCTTTACTCTTTGAAGAAGTATCTTCCGGAAAATCATCTTTTCCATTGAGAATATCTTTACAAACCCAAGCTGGCCACTTTGCACTTTCAAAATAAATCATATTTATATTTCTTACATAAGAATAATTTATAGTCTTGAAAAAACCTCTTTTTAGAATGATCCCATTATCAAGTATTTCGTTGATTTTTTGTAGAATCGCACCATTTACCGGATCATTATGGTAGATTTCCCAAAATCCTGCAGGAGAGCCTGTATACTTTCTTTCATCATCATGGTGAAATGACCAAACTCCATAGTGTGCTGCTTTTAAGATATCTCCTCTTATAATATTAAAACCATAACGCATGATAAAGTCGAGTTCATATTCTCTTATGGCTTTAACAGATTCCTCATCAAAATATTCTGAGAACTTTCCCTTTTTTGTAATTAATGGCTTAACGATAGGGATTTCTGAAAATTGCTTATCAATTTTATCTTTTCGACGAGGAGTCTTGTTAAACCAACTTGCTCTGTAACGTGAATAGAGATAACGATCAAAAGAGTTATTCTTAGTATCCGGTCCCCTTGTATCAATTATAAATAGCTCAAGAGTTACATTATTCATGCTGAGAAGATAATCGATACTTTTTTTCTGCCATTCTTCCAGCATGTTGCCATGAAGCATTACGCCAAAACGAAGTTTAGATTTTATCCGCATATTAACAGTAATGATAAAAAATTTTCAAAACTATGTTTTCAAACGAGTACAGCTGTACTATAATATCTTGATTATGAATCAGTTCAAAAATAACTTCCGCCTTCATAGCGTTGATATAAGAACCTCAGAAAATAATAAACCCTCCTCAGCCTCCACTCATTATATTTTATAACTTTCTTAATTTAAAGAATGAAAAAAGAAAAATTACTCTTTCCGATGATAAGGGCCCTTGAGATGGCCTCAACAGTGCTTCATATAGGTGCTCACCCGGATGATGAAGATATTGGCCTTTTGTCGTACCTTTCCAATAAATATGCCATTCGTGCTGTATATTGGTCTGCAACACGTGGTGAAGGAGGGCAAAATAAGATTGGCCGGTATTCAGGAGAGTTATTAGGGATTTACCGCACATGGGAAAGTGAAAAAGCCCGAATGGAGGATGGGGGAGAATCTCTTTTTGGTCCATTTTATGATTTTGGATATTGTAAATCCTCTGAAGACGCTTTTTTAAAATGGGGAAAAGAAAATGTTGTTCGCGAAATTGTACGCGCCATTCGTTTAGTAAAACCGGATATTATTGTGTCTAGATGGAAAGGCGTCGCGGCTGATTTCCATGGTCACCACCAAGCTATAGGCTTGACGACCTTAGAGGCATTTGATGCTGCAGGAGATCCTACAAAGTTTCAAGAACTTGGAGAATCAGGTTTGTCTCCATGGGAACCTTTAAAATTTTACTATTCTACAGATAATTCAGGTGGAGATTATAGTGCCGGTGGAGCATTGAATCTATTTGGTAATAAAAATTCAGAATTGGAAACAAGGGGATTTTTGCGAATCAATACAGGAGAATTTGACTATGTAAAAGGGAAAACCTATCAGGAACTTGCCTGGTCTGCCTACAATCAACACCAGACTCAGGGAATGGGCCTTGCCCCCGCACAGGGAGATTTTTTTTACTACTTTTACTTACTAAAAGATCATCTTAATTTGTCTGATGAAGAAACAGGATTATTTGATGGCCTAGATTACAAACTAACCGGCTTATTAAATCGTCTTGATAATAGCTCCAATGAGATGAGAAATCAATTGGGAAAAGCGGTAAACCTTGTGGAGGAAGCCTTGGAAATCTTTCGACCGGATATGCCCCACAGGATTTCTTCTTTATTATTAAACGCTCTTGATTGCTTATTAGAGGTCTGTCATAGCCTAAAGAATAAAAATAAATCTAGAGAAAAGGCTATACTTGATTATCTTACGAATAAAATATCTGACTTTAATAAAGTTATTGCTTCCTGCCTTGGACTAAAAATTGAAAGTCTTGCAAATCATTATAAGGTCACTCCTGGTCAGGAATTTATTATTACCAATAAATTATGGAATCACAGTGGAGTAAAAATTGACAAAATAGCTTTTTCTATAAAGGCACATAGCGATTGGTCAATGCATAATCTTTCACAAGAGTCCTGGGATTCTGTTGAAGGTACTCTCTATTCCACAGATTATAGAGTAAAAGTATCGGAAACTACTTCATTTTCTGTTCCTTATTGGCTTAGTGAACCAAGACAAAGCTTCATTTATTCATGGCCTTCAAATGGGTCTTGTTGCTTGCCTTTTGGGGATCATGATATAACTGCAAGCTGTGATATTATTATTAATGGGACTTCGCTCACCCTCTTTTGTCCTACCATAAACAGGGACTCATTTTCCGGAGGTTATAGAGAACTTCCGGTAACAACAATACCCCCCATTTCCTTAAAACCAAAAAAAGGTGAAGAATATTTACCCATTAACGAAAAAATAATCTACCTAGATATCATTGTTAGTGTTCACAATAATACGAAAGATAATATTTCCGGGCAATTAACCCTTGAACTTCCTAATGGCTGGTCCGGAAAGCCGGAAAGAATAGACATTAACCTGATTGGAGAAAGTGCTACTCAGAGTGGTAAGTTTAGTATAGAAATCCCTGCTAACGTTCAGGAATCCAACTATTCTATTCCTTGTAAATTCAGACATAAAAGCAGGGAATATTGTGAATCAATTGATTATGTTCGTATGGGAAATCCAGGAATTCCAGGCCTTCCCAACGCTTCAAATTGTATTAAAGAATGCATCATCATATCACCATCAAATGTTAATATCGATTTAATTAAGGCGAAATTTGTGACTGATCTTAAATACGGTTATGTAAGAGGGATAAAGGAAGATATTACTCAATCCATGCTCCATTTTAACGTTGATTTTAGCATTCTTTCTGATGAAGATATTGGGTATATTGACCTGTATCAATTTGATTCTATTGTAATTGGGCCTAATGCCTATTTATTGAGAGAAGAGATGAGTAAACACTCCAGTCGTTTCTTAAACTATGTAAAAAATGGTGGGACTTTGCTCGTTCTATTTCAGGGGTATGGGTATCAGGGAAAGAACTATACTCCTTATCCTTTTAAATATAATCAACCTCATGATCGTGTAACCAATGAAACAGCAAAAGTCTCTATCCTGGATTTGGACAACGTGCTCCTTAAATTTCCAAACCAAATTGGTATAGGAGATTTTAGTAACTGGTCCTATGATAGGGGAATGTATTTCTGGGGGGAATGGGACAAGCATTATCAACCCATATTATCATCAGCTGATATCGGAGAAGAACAGTTAAATGGAGGGTGGCTTACGTGCCAATATGGCCGTGGCAATTTTACTTATTTAGGGTATTCCCTATTTAAGCAAATACCTGCTGGTGTTTCAGGAGCTTTTCGTTTGTTTGCCAATCTCCTGGGACTTCCTTCTGCTCGGTTAAATGAAAGGGTCAGCTTTTTAAAACAAACTCCTCTTTTTTCCGAAGTTTCCCACGAACAGTTAGAACCTATTGCCAAACTTATGTCAGAAAAATGGTCCAATGAAGGGGAGGAAATAGGTCGACAAGGTGATGAGGGTACGGAATGTTATATGATTTATCGAGGATCGGTTGATATAATTAAAAACAAAAATGGAGAAGAAACAATCATTGCTACGGTTGGTAAAGGGGAATGTATTGGCGAGATGGCAATTTTGGGCAATAGTAGACGAGTGGCTACCATGAGAGCTCGAGAAGACACCCAATTACTGGTAATTAAAAAAGACCACTTTCGGGCTTTTTTGTATGAAAGCCCGAAAATGGCAGTTCATATGATGGACATTATTTTATCAAGAGTGGGACCTTAGCTATGAAAATAGGAATAATGTGTCATTCAAGCTGTGGTGGAAGTGTAAGGATCTCTGTAGACTTAGCGAACGCTTTGGCTGAAAGGGGTAATAAGGTGCATCTGTTTTCTCCTCATCCACCGGAACTCTCTTTTGAAAATAAATCGGGAATTATTCTCCATTACCTGGTCCCTGGCAGACTAAACAAAGCGAAACGAAGTTTACTGGTAACCGAATGGCCGCAAAATAAAATGCGAGCTTTTGTTGGGATGATTCTTTCATCTATAGAAAATGATTCCTTGGACATTCTTCATTATCATTATGCCCTACCTTTCGCCTTTGTCGCTCAAATCATAAAAAAAAAGTTAGGGTCGTTAGCCCCTCAAATTATTGGAACTCTCCATGGCACTGATGTTAGTCTCTATGGAAAAGATCCCGTCAAATCAAAGCAGTTGATAGAGTGCTTTGAAAGCACCGATGCTTTCACTACAGTATCTCAAAGCCATGCTGACCTGGCAGTAAAATATTTTAACTTTTCCTCATCCCCTACGGTAATTCCTAATTTTGTGGATATGGAAAAGTTTAAGGACAAAAATCTTTCAAATACGAAAAACAGTGATCTGAAAGCAAATCCACCTATAATAATCCATATATCAAATTTTAGACCAATTAAAGACACTCTCACAGTAGGAAAGATTTTCTCGTTAATCAAAAAAGAGATTGATGCTAAACTTTGGTTAGTTGGAGTTGGGCCTGACCTTGCTGGTCTCAAAAGATTCTTTAAGGAAAAGGGGATTGAAAAAAGTGTTTATTATTGGGGATTTAAACAGGACTATACCCATATTCTGCGCAGAGCTGATTTATCCTTAATAACAAGTCTTTCCGAAAGCTTTAGCCTGTTTACCCTTGAATCACTGGCGTCTAAAGTGCCCGTTTTAGCCACTAATGTTGGGGGATTATCTGATTTAGTGATACCGGAGAAAACAGGATTTCTATTTCCTTTAGGAGATATTCATTTAGCCTCTCGTTTGGCCCTCAATTTTTTTTCCGACAGTGATAAACAAAAGTTACTGAAAACGAATGCAAGAGAGCATTCGTACAACTTTACATTAGAATCGAGTGTTTGTGCCTACGAAGAACTTTATAAAAGTAGAATGAGGTACTATCAGCTAAATAAACCTCCAGACCGCAGAGTGGTTTTCAGTAAGGACCTCAATTTTAATTAGTCCTTCATTTTATCTTGAAGGTTTTGATAAATTTGCGGGTTATAAGATTATTAGAATAAATATATAACTTTTCAAGTATTGCATTTCCAGACGACATCTGAACTATTGCTAGCTTGTTGTCTTAGTCCATTCGTAGCAGAAGGTGCCAGAACTTTGCAGTCAAGTGGGGAATTTGTCCCATCTCTTGTCATTCGGATAACACATCCAATCCCGGCCATTTATTTTAATCGTCATAGTATCCGGGATAATGATTCTTAATACATTCAGGACACATTCCATGGGTAAATTCTGCCTCTGAATGGTCACTAATGTATTCCTCAATCTGGTTCCAAGCGCCCTTATCGTCCCTGATCTTTTTACATGAACAGCATATAGGAAGCATACCTTCCAGTTTCTTAATTTTTCCAAGGGCATCTTCAATCTCTTTTATATATTTTTCCCGCTCCAGCTCTGATTGCTTCTTATCAATCGCATATTTAATGGAACGCGACAACAAATCACTATTCAGGTTTTCCTTAACCAGGTAATCCTGCACTCCTGATTTTAATGATTCTGCTGCGATTGACTCATCACCCTGCCCGGTAAGCATTATTATGGGAATATTTCTAAGATCAGGGTTATCTACAATATTTCTAACAAAGTCTATCCCATCCATATCAGGCAGGTGAAAATCAAGAAGGATACAATCCAGTCTGTTTTCTTTCAATATACCAAACCCTTCTTCACCGGTTTCAGCGTCCATTTGTATGAATGAATTACCATGTGATTTAGAAAGGTATCTTCTAACAGTCTCTCTGTCTTCTATTGAATCATCTACTATGAGTATAGTAATCTTTTTGTCGTCGTTCATGTTTTTTTCGTTAGAAATGACCCCTGTAATTACTCACTGTTCTTTGGCAGGAGAACAATCTCAAGCCAGTAGTTTGTAAGTCTCTCAATAGCCGTAAAAAACCCTTCAATGTCAACAGGTTTCTGTATGTAGCTATTTGCACCATATTCGTAGCACTGCTCAATATCTTTTTCATCGGAAGAGGTCGTCAGAACTATTACCGGTATCTTTTTAAGCTCATCACATCCCTTTAGCTCAGCCAGTACCTCGCGGCCATCTGTCCCGGGCAGATTAAGGTCTAGGAGTATTAATCCCGGCAGCGGATACTTATTACGGTCATTATAAGACCCTCGATGAAAAAGATAATCAAGAGCCTGATCACCATCTTCACAGTGTTGAATATTATTTGATACCCCTGCCTTCTTTAACGCCCTTATCGTTGTCTCATAATCAACAGGGCTATCCTCTACTATAAGTATCACCTGATTTTTACGAACCATCATTAACACTCCTTCCTAGTGTAAAATAAAATGTTGTACCCTGACCAAATGTTGATTCTGCCCATATCTTGCCACCGTGATTTTCAACAATTTTCCTCGCTATGGCAAGACCTGCTCCTGTCCCCCCACCGTATTTATCCTTTCCGTGAAGCCTCTTAAATATCTTAAATATCGATTCTATATGTTTCTCCCTTATTCCAAGACCGTTATCCCGCACATAAAATGTTTCTACATTCCCTATCTTATCTTTTGAAAATCCTATCTCAACCTTTTTCTCAGTTTTATCATTATACTTGATTGCATTGGTTATTAAATTCATAAATATATCCTTTATTCTGGCTTTATCGCAAAAGCAAACGGGTAAAGTCTCCGGTATTCGTATATCGACTCCCTGTTCATTGATCATAATCTTTAAAGTTTCTATTACTTCCTCTATATTTTTGTTTATATCTACATCACAGAACCCGGACTTTGTCCTCCCCACACGTGAATAAAACAGCAGATTACTTATCAACTCATCAAGGTGTTGGCATAAGCTCTTAAGTGTCTCAAGTTTGTGTCTTCCTTCTTCATCAAGTTTGTCTCCATAATCCTCTATAAGAAATGTTGAATAGTTATATATCCCGCGCAACGGCTCCTTGAGGTCATGTGATGCGGTATGTGCAAACTCATCCAGTTCCCTATTAGACCGGTCCAGTTCCTGCGAACGTATAGTCAAGATATTCTGATCATGTTCCAGCTGTTTTGATAATGTACGAGATTCCTGTAGAAGTTTTTCTAATTTTATATTTGCAAAAACCGAATTAAGCGCAATACCAAAACCAGTTCTGATTTGTTTTAATAATGTAGTTTCCTGTTCTGAAAATGTGTCTAATTTTGCTATTTCTACTACACACAAGACACGATTCAAATATGATACAGGCACGGCAACTATGTTTTTCGGTCTAGTTTTTCCTATACTCGATGTTATAGAAAGAGATACATAATCTTCAGGGACATCAGTTAAACATATCATTTTATCCTCCTTAGCTACCTGGCCAATCAAACCTTCGCCTAATTCAAACACTTCATCTTCTATCTCTTCTTTTTTGCAGGCATAACCAGATATAAACCTGAAGTGATTATTATCTAAAACATAAATGGCACCAACCTGTGCTTTTAAAGTGGTTACTAAAAAATTCAGGCTTGTGTCAGCCAGAGCTTCTATTTGCTGAATGCCCCGAATTCCTTCTTCAAAATTAACCCTGGATGTAGCAATCCAGTTCAAGTCAGTCTGCATTGATGATGTTAAAGTTACCTGGTCAGCCATAGAATTAAATGCGTTGGAAATTATCCCTATCTCATCATCAGACTGAATCACTATTCTTGTATCTAGATTTCCCTCTCCAAATTCGTTTACTGTATCTACGAGTTCTTTTATAGGAGTCCTGATAGCTCTAATGATTAAAAAAACCAGTATTACTGCAACTAATAAACTTGCGATACAGATATATATGATTCTTTCGATTATTTCCTCATTAAGTTTCTTCACCTTCGGACCAAGTATATCCTGGTCTGTTTTAACTGAAAGTTTAATCTTTTCAGCAGCATCGGCAATGACTGGTCCTACCCTATCGAGTCCTTCCTTTATAATACGGTTACGATCTAATATAATATCGACAAGTATAGAAAGGTCTTTCATGTAGAGTTCTCTTTTCTCTTTAAATTTACTAAACAGTGCTACACGTCCAGGGTCCTGGAGTTCTTGCGTCATTATTGAAACCGTCGAATTAATCTCTTCTCCTATTTCATCCTCAAATCTTTGTACTGTATCAATTTTGTTTGTATCCAGGAACTTTGTTGCATATAAACGGGCTAACAATAAATGCTCCTGTATTCGTCCGGCATGATAAGCTGCTGTCAGATCGCCATCGTTATAAGCTGATTCTATTATATCTGTCATGGCTTTTCTCATAGCCAAACCGTTGGGGTCAAGGGATCTGTATATAATTTGGTCCCGTTTTTTCTTATACGCAACAACTTTGTTAAATGATTCTATATAGCTATCAACTAATTCACGAATTAAAGTAACCTTTTCAGCGCGTTCAGGTTTTTTAATCATTAATGTTGCCTCGTCAATAAACTGCAACATTAGTTTTTCACGCGTCTTATACTTCCTGACATCTACAGCGCTACCTGATTTCAGAAATCTATTTGTGTGAAAGCGCACCAGCAGCATATTTGCCTGGAGTCTTCCAGCCAAAACCGAATCTTTGGCAAGGTCACGATATTGATTAAATGATTCTTTCGAATTGCCTATACCGTAAAAGGAGAACACACTTACTCCTAAAAGTAACGAAAACAAGATCCCGAAACCGATTAAAATCTTGGAAACAATTGTCACATTTTTAAGCATGCTTTATCCTTTTCTAAACTGAACAGAAAATAAACTCATTAAAAAAAATACGAATTGTAAGGGATTCCACAAATTATTTTATCACTCAAGACAAATTTTCACAGCAAGTGCGCTTATCAGGAAAATGGCAAGTCCGTTTGTTAAAAGGAACTTGTTTCTCATTTTCAGGTTATTCACCCAGTTTAACATAAAATATCCATATTTGTGAAAAAGTGATAAAGATTTCTGCCTTGAGAATAGTAACCTGTATTGTAACAGAAGAAGCCCTCTCGATTTACTATATCTTTTTGTAACTCTATAGAAATGGCAATACCGGGTCAACTCTCCCCTTAACTGCAATTTAATATGGTGACTGGTACCACAGGATAAACATTAGTTTAAAATAATGAAACTGAAATGAGCAAAAATATAAGTAGTTATGAAATGACTTAAACCCTAAAGGTTTAGTACGGTACCAGAGATTTACCGTCAAGGGGAGATTTAATTCATTTTATCATGGAGGAAAAAGCGGTTATACTCCTCCCCATACTATTGTTTTTAGGGAATTCATTTTAGAAATATCAACATTCTTTCAGAAGGGCCATAGAATTGGTATGAGACATACTGCCAATGCCCAGAATATCAGGTTCAGTGGTCCACCAACACGCGTATAGTCCATGAACCGATAACCGCCCGGAGCATGGATCATCGTATTTGTCTGATATCCTATCGGTGTCGCAAAACTTGTAGATGCGGCAAAGGTGATTGCTACAAGAAACGGTCTGGGATCAACATCCATCGATGCGGCAATAGATAACCCGATAGGTGCAATGATTACGGCAGCAGCATTATTTGACATAAGTTCTGTCAGTATCGCAGTGATTAAATACAACAGTGCCAGAACAACAAGAGGCCCGCAATCGGTAAAAGGAGCCATTATCGTATTTACCAGCCAGAGAGCGGTTCCGCTCTGTTCCATAGCAAGACCTAAAGGCAGAATACCTCCAAGCATAAAGATAATCTTCCAATCTATTGCTTCGTATGCTTCTTCTATGGTAAGGCATCGGCTGACAACCATGCCAACAGCACCGATCAGCGCTGCGGCCAGGATCGGGATAATATTAAATACCGTTAACGTTACTACAGCAAGAAATAGAAACAGAGCAATAATGACCTTATCCTTACGTACATACAGTTCGGTTAACTCATTTGTAACTATCAGATCAGAAGATTTAAGCAGGCGTGGAAGATCCCCTTTATCGGCCTGTAGCAGTAATGTATCCCCATTCTCAAGATGGATTTCGGCAACACGGTCGCGTATAATTTTACCCCGACGTTGTACAGCAAGAACAACACACTTAAACCTCCGGAAGAACCCAAAATTTTGTAATGTGTGTCCTGCTAACCTTGACCTCGGAGGGATCAGTACTTCAATCAGCTTAATATCATTTGAACTGATTTTTTTGTCATCCATTCTGCTCCTTGCGTATATTTCAAGGCCATATTTTTCCTGCATGGCAATAAGCGTATCCACATTACCGTGGAGCAGGAGAATGTCCCCTTCTCTTATCTTTGTTCTTGGGGGCTTTGAAGTCTCCTTGTTATTTCGTATAAACTTGATAAGATCCACTTTCTCGTCTTTTTTTACCTTACTCTTTTCCCAGGTTGTTCCGATCAGTGAGGAGTTCTTTGTAACCAGTAATTCCACCAGATAGTCAGCAAGGTGATATCGATCCACATGCTGCTCCTCTCCCGTGCGCTTTGGTAGAAACCAGCGAGCCATTGTCAGGTACACTATACCGGCAACGGTCATTACCAGGCCTAATGGTCCAAACTCAAAAAAACTGAAAGCCTCCAGCCCACTGTTTGTTGCGATTGTGTTGACCAGGATATTAGTGGAACTACCGATTAGTGTACAAACACCTCCAAACTGGCTTGCAAATGAAAGCGGCATCAGGACACGCGAAGATGATAGTTTACGGGATTTTGCAAGCATGATTGCAACAGGGATAAATATAGCAACCGTAGCGGTATTTATGATGAATGCGGAGAGAAGGGCAATCGTAATACAGAGAACGACAATAAGACGCGGTTCGGTTTTTCCTGCTAACCGGTCTATATGGCGTGCAAGCCACTCTACAAGACCTGTCCGTACTAAACCTGCACTTAATACAAACATAGCGGTAATAATTGCCGTTGCGGAACTTGCAAAACCGTAGAGCGCCTGATTTGTATTGATCAGCCCCAGCACTATAAGTGCAACCAAAACGCACAGGGCTGTCAAATCGATCCGTAGTTTTCCGGAAATAAAGAAGAACATTGCGGCAATGACTACAATGAGTACCAATATTATGTTAATGTCTGGCATATTTTCTTAAACTACCATAAATATAATTAATTAATATTTAAATATTGATTTTGATTTCTTGCCTCTACCTTTCTGCTTCTTTATTAAATCCTGTTTATAACTATTAAAAAAGCACCTACATCCTTCTGTTCGTGAAGAGTGTAGGTGCCTGCATAACAGAGATAGTCTACTCTTCCTCGCGAAGAGCAGTCCCTATATTTAGCATTTCAGGTGCATTCTCGAACGTGATATATTCAACAGGTTCATCATGCGGATTGTGAAGCTGGTGCCATGCCCAGACGGGGACTTCAAAGATGTCGCCTGCTTCATAATTTAATTTATTCCCCTCTATCAAAACATACCCTTTTCCTTTCGTAATAAAAGAGATGGCATGGTAAGTATGCCGGTGATTTCTTCCTTGTGAATTGGGCTCTATTCCAGCGAAGGTAACACTATACCTTGTTGATGGTAAATCCGCCATTGCTATAGGATGCTGCCTCTCAGCAGAAAACGCTTTGTCTACACCGGTCTCTCTTACCTGTCTATGAATGTACTTCTCTACATCTACTGTAATATGAGGTTTCAGGCTTGTTGGTACCTTTGGAAAATCTTTTGACGTAAACATAAATTATCTCCTTTTCTAATTTCTTTCTAAAATAATCCAACTTCTTTATTCCTACTACCCTAAATAAGATAATATCTATTTAACAATGATTACATTTATCTCAAAAAGTTTCAACGAAAATATTAGAGATACAAGGACTTTTATTCCATTTGCTCCGTATTGTTTTTATGTTATCTGCTTTTTTGTGCCCTGGTGTCTTTGTGGCTAGATAGAAACTTAGACAATAAAAATACAACCTCCATCATACAGGTATTCATCCGTAAGATTTACGATATCAAAATCAAGCATTATTAAGTATTCACTTAATCTCTGCCCATCAGCATGTAGCTCAATATTTCCATTAAAGAATATCTTCTTACCCCATATACCAATCGTTCCTCCAATAAAGCCGTTTTTATGGTCCCGTATCGTTATCTCTTTTGGATCAAAATAGAAGCAGGAGAATCCTTTTCTTAACAGCACTTTTTCTATCCCCCTGTCAGATGTCAGGTAGTTGTCTCCACAAAGATGCACAAGACTGCACCTCGTATAGGCCTGGGGTAATGGGATAAACTCCTTGGCTTCACTTATTTCTAAAATTGTGGGGGCAGTATGTCCTGACTTGTGAAAAAGAAAATCAGGTGTACTCAGGCAGTTGTATTGAACGCTGTTGTGGAACTCATGACCTACCTCTCTTTTACCTTTTATATAGGCAATATTGAGGTTGTCTAAAATTACAAATAAATCATCCGGTGCATTTGGGGCCACCACAAGTTGGTCCTTGTACTGGTATAAAAAAATATCAGGATGTCCTGAGATTGAATTGGTGGTTATCCCGTTCGTCTTAAACGTGTAAACGTCCGTAACATGTTCTTTTAAGTTATTGATTGCCTGTTTAGAAGATCTGGAGTCAATTATTGCTAACATTTATCCGATATTTAACTGGTATTGAGAAAATGAAGGATTGCGTGTAAAACTAACATTGTAGCCTCGTGATTTTAATAGCTCTTTATTAGCCTGCCTGTACCCAATCGCATAATGTAACTGTCTATCGGAGACAGTAATATTAATCTTATTCGAGGAACTTGAGCTAATACGTTGCAGTTCAGTGTCAATTATCTCTTTCCATATATGAGTCATTACTATCTCTTTAAAAGAGGCATGAAATGGCCCGTCAATTAGGGACTTCCCAATAACCAGTTCGTCGGATGGATGCAGTCCCATTCTTATAATAGATACGTTATTTTCCTCAAATATGTGAACAATATCCTTTGTCCATTCAACTGCCTGTTCAAGTGTTAATGGTATGTATTCCCCTTTTCGGTACAATTTTTCCAGGGCTGTTCCTTTTACGATAATTGCAGGATAAATCCGTGTGTTACCGGCCCCTAATGAAACAATATCATTGGCAGTTTGGATTGATCTATCATAATTATCTCCCGGTAAACCAATCATCATTTGAAGCCCCAATTCAAAACCATAATTACAGATCAGATTAGACGCATTTCTGATATCTTCAAAAGTATGTCCACGTCCAGATTCATTTAATACTTCCCGATTGGTAGATTGGGCACCCAACTCAATGGTCGTCACACCGTAATTTTTCAGCAATTCAAGGACTTCCTCGTTTATATAATCCGGTCTTGTAGACAACCTGATACCAGATATTTTTCCATTTTTGACAAATCCAAAAGCCTCTTTCAGATATTCTTCCTGTAGATCAATAGACAGTCCGGTAAAACTCCCTCCAAAAAAAGCTATATTTATGGTCCTATTTTCAGGCATCGTTGCAAGATACCGTTCTACAATATCCTTAACGTCTTTCGGTTGAGGGATTGAATGCGTTCCACTGATTTTTTCCTGATCACAGAAAACGCATTGATGTGGGCAAGCCAACTCCGGGATAAATATTGGTATGTTAGAATGCTTTTTCATGTTATCATCTTAAACGCGTCAAATGATGTGTATAGTAACAAAATTTAAATGAGAATGGGTAACAAATTTCAATCCAAATTTAGTCGTTTCTAATAGAATTCAAAAAGTGCTTAACTGGAGGAATAAGACCAAACGACGTATTTCAAGTGATCTAAGGATTATTTTCTGGTTTTCTTTCTATGCGTCATTTTGCTAGAATGGCTCCAATAGATGAAACTAACTGATTTTGTTCGCTTCCAGAGTTATAAGTTAAAGCCTTTATAATATTATAGAATTTGAAAAGGAATTTTCATGGACAAAATATTATTAGATAAAGCATTGGCAATGCCTCCTAATGAGAGAGTGGCTTTTGCCGAATTAATTCTTGCAAGCATTGATATCGAAGAAAATGAAGTTAAACAAACCTGGATAGATGAAGTCAAAGAACGAATTCAGGCTGTTAATGAAGGTAAAGCAAAATTATTAGACTTTGAAAGTTTATATAATGAAGATTGAAATTCATGAATTAGCAGTCAATGAGTTTAATGATGCAATTGATTGGTATGAACTTCAAGCAAAAGGCTTAGGAAAACGTTTTAAGAAAACAGTGATGAATCAGGTACAGAATATTAAACGTAATCCAACCTGGTTTTTAATAGAAGCAGACCACATATATAAAGCTTATGTCCCAAAGTTTCCTTTTAAAATTTTGTTTACATTAAATGAAGATATAATTGTCATTTGGCCTATTGCACACATGCATAGGAAGCCTTGGTACTGGCAATCTAGAATGTACTGACGAATATGTTGAAAACCGGTCATGATTCTTCTTAATGCAGATATTGGAGACAACTCTTTCTTTGACTACATACCCTTTTGAGTATTTCATATAGCTTTAATAAATTTTTAGCTACCCTATTTATCATAACTAATCAATTAATTCTTATTATTAAATGAAAAGTCAGAGACACCTATTTAGTTGGATTGTAACAACATGGTTTGGTTCGGGACTTTTACCAAAGGCGCCTGGAACCTGGGGGAGTCTGGCTGCTATTCCTTTTGCGGTTATAATTTCAGTATATACTTGCCCCTATGCCCTACTCTCCGGAATCATTGCTTTATTCTTTATAGGAATATGGGCATCAGACAAAATAGAAAGAAGTGCTAAAATGAAAGATCCCGGATTCATTGTAGTCGATGAAGTGGTAGGTCAATGGATAGCACTGCTCCCCCTGCCATTCCTTTATAATATACTCTATCCCGATTCATATCATTTATATTTTGCTATCATATCGGCAGTTGCGTTCATTACTTTCCGTATTTTTGATATATGGAAACCGTGGCCTGCTAATTACGCAGATAAGAATATTCATGGTGGCTACGGAATTATGCTCGACGATGTCATTGCGGGAATGTATGCGCTCATAGTAACTTCTGCACTTGCAACGGGAATGGTCATGGTTTTTTTATAGAATATGTGGTATGAAAGATAAGTTTTTTTAAAAAGATTCAAAGAAAAAAAAGAATTGATATAAAAAGATAAAAAGACATTTTTCTCGTGTAATTTAACACTGCGATCATTAAACTATTTGTTATGTTAATGACATCTAACGTTAGCGGTCCCTACTATGAAAACAGAGTCAACCTTTAGTTGTAAAGGAGAGCCGATGAAAGCCATGCATATCCCTTTTTTGTTTTTTATCATTTCAGCCATTCTTTTTCTAACTATTACTGTAAGGATAGATGCATCTGAGCCACCTGACAACACAGAGTTGAAGACTATGATTGGCGAATTGGAGAGTACAATCACTGATGCTGATGAACGCATGGTTGCACACCCTAAATTTTTAGAAGAGCTACGTGCAATTGTTAATAAATATAAGTCGCGTATAAAAGAGCTCTTTTTCTCTGATGATTTTGCGGATGGAAATTATACTCAAAATCCTGAATGGACAGTTAAATCCGGTAGCTTTTTCATTAACAAAGCCGGTCGATTGTCAAATTCTGTTAAAGCCAAAACTGTCGAGGCAAAAGCTGAGTCAGAAAAAGATACCTCCTTTGAGAAAGAGGCCATTGGTCTTGTTTTGGAAGGAATTTTTGGTAGCAAAAAAGAGCCTGAACCAAAAAGAAAAGCTGAGGCCCCTTCACAGACTAAAATTATACAACCTGCTTCCATATATACAAAAGCAGATATTTCCCCTGATTTCGAAATCAATATGGAATTTATTTCTCAACCTGAGATGGGCGAAATGGGTGAGATGGAAATTGTATTATTAGGATTAGAAAGCATGACTCCTCGCTATCGTCTTAGTTATAAAGATAATGGCTCGCAAGATCGACCTATAGAAATAATTCGGGAAAATAATGGAAGACAATTTATTATTGAAGCTGCCACAAAATATCCTCAAATCGATGATGACAAACCGCATAAGGTTAAGTGGGTGAGGTATAAAAATGGGGCTATGCATGTTTTGATTGATAATGATATTGTTCTAGAAACCCATGAGGTTTATTTTAAGAATAAATTTACTGGTATTGAAATTGAAAATAAGGGTGGTACCTATCAATGGGGATCGATAGAAATATCTAAAGCTTCAGTGCAACTTCAAAATTAGCTAAATCTATGGCATTCAGGGTGTAGATCAAACTCTTATGGTCTACACCCATATGTTATCCTCCTGCTCCTTTCACACCTTAATGACCGATTGTAATTTGCCTGCTTGTCTGTAACTCGTAGTCAGGTAATTTAACTCATCTCTTGTTTGGTTTTAACTAATTTTAATTCAGGAATACATATATGTTTTTGTGTAAAAATAGAGTGAAGGAAGAGATATAAGATGGGCCATTTTGTGAATAATGTGAGTAGATGTGTGACAGAGTCATTAGAGGGATTGGCCCTCGGTTCATTCGGAAATCTTATTTTGGTGCGTGGTAAGAATGTAATTCTTATTAATCCGCAGAAGCATGAAAATCAAAGTAAAGTTGCGATAATTTGTGGAGGAGGAAGCGGTCATGAACCGGCACATTCGTCCTTTGTGAATCACGAAATGTTGTCTGCTGCCATTTGTGGCGATGTGTTCGCTTCTCCAAGTGTAGGTGCTATTGTAGATGGAATTCGCGCTCTTGTCAGTAACAGTGAAAAATCATCTAACGCGATCCTGGTTATTATCAAAAATTATACCGGAGATAAAATCAACTTTGGTATGGCATGTGAAATCCTCTCTACTGAAGGTATTATACTAAAAAAGTTAATTGTTGCGGATGATGTCTCTTTGCCTGATATTAAAGATCGTAGAGGAGTCGCGGGTACTGTTCTGGTTTATAAAATAGCAGGTGCGCTTGCCTTTCAACAGCAGAACAGCAACTCTAACATGCAAGAGCAGTTAAATAAAATTTATGAGTTAGCGGAGAAGGTGAACAATAACATCCATTCAATGGGCTGTGCGTTAAGTTCATGTCATAGACCGGATGGCTCTACGATATTTACTTTGCCTGAAGGTGAAATGGAAATCGGAGTAGGGATACATGGAGAACGTGGAGTATTGCGATTACCGATGAAGTCCAGCGATGAGATTGTTACAATCCTCATTGATAAAATTCTGGCTGCTAAACAACAACAGGAAACTGAAAATAGTAATTGTAAGATGATGGTTTTGCTGACAAACAATCTTGGCTCCGTATCGGGGTTAGAAATGGGTATTGTTCACAGAAAGGCAATATCATATCTGAAGGATAAAGGATATGAGGTGTGCAGGGCTTATTGTGGAACATATATGACCTGTCTTGATATGAGAGGGATTTCTTTAACATTACTTACTGTAGTTGATGATACATTTCTGGATCTGCTTGATGTTGGTGGTGCTGACTTTACCAAAACCAACTGGAAACCTGACGCTGATTATTCCTCTTCATCCTCGTCGATATACATAGACGCTCCAAGGGCCTTGGGTAATGACACAAATAGTGGTATAGGATCTAATAATGACACAGTAGATCGAGAGTTAATGAGTATCATTGAGAAGGTATGTATTGCAGGAGTTGAAGCGAGAGAGATGCTGAATGATTTAGATAGAGAGTGTGGTGATGGTGATGCCGGTGAAACGTTAACCACTGCTTGCAAGGCTCTATTGAGTGACTTGCAATACTATAGCGTAAGTGACATCAATCTCTCATTCAGACGAATTGCCGGATGTTTAACTAATGCGGTGGGTGGTACAAGTGGGCCATTATATGCGGTGTTCTTTATTCGTGCTGCTGCAGCATTCAGTTCTCATGCCAATAGTAATAACAGGGAAGAGTGGGAATCAGTATCAACATGGGCAGATGCGATTTATAATGGAATTTCCGGAATTGAAGATTTAGGAGGCAGTTCCAGAGGAGACAAGACTCTATTAGATGGATTATATCCTGTTTGCGATGTGTTAAAAAATGAGGGTAATGTTGGGATGGAATGTTTAGTACAAGCAGCAAAGGATGGAGCTGAAAACACCCGTAATCTGAAAGCACAGGCTGGCCGGGCTCGATATGTTGAAGGAAAAGGACTGGGGAAAGTTGATCCCGGTGCTTTTGCTGTGTATCTGCTGTTAAAGGCACTCTTGTAGTAGCCGCTCTGCTTTTGAATTTGACAGCTTTGCATTCTTCGTTATTCCTCCTCATTAAGTTTCAGTGGGGTATCCAGCCTTAACCCAACCACTGTATCCACCGTCCATAGAACTTACTTTGCCATAACCCATTCTTTGTAGATTATCAGCAGCTAATGCAGAACGGAAACCTCCTCCACAATATAATATAATTTCTGCTTCCGTATTTTCGATCTTCTTTTCTATATCACGCTCAATAACCCCTTTTCCAATATAGATGGCATTCGTTATGTGCCCTTTCTTCCACTCACTCTCTTCACGTACATCTACCAAATTGAATTTATCTCCACGATCAAGTTTAGTCTTTACCTCTTCCACGTTAGTTTCGCTAATTTTTCTTTTGGCATCATTAACGATGGTTAAAAATTTACTCGAATGTTCTTTCAATTAAGTTCTCCTCCTGTGTATATCAAAAATTATTATTTCTCTATCAAAAACTGTTTTTCTATTTTAAAGAAAATTTAGAGATATCAATAAAAAAATTTGCAATGAAATGTGTCTATTTTAATTATTCTCGCTACTTTTGTTGTTTTGAAATATATCTCCCGAATGAACAGCCACTCCAAGGTACTGATTTTTATTGTAGAATAGCGTGTGCCTCTTCATTATTGGTCTGTTTAGCCCGGAAACGGGTACAAATTGTAGCTTTCGGTCATAAGAGTTATATACCGGTGCTTTCCTGGGCTCTTTACTTCCGATACCATCTCTGCCTTTTTCCTGAACCACCCAGTAATAACCTCCGGACAGATTCTCAAAGTATCTCCATTTATCCGGAAAAGCCCACGGATGCAACACTTGGTACCTCTCCAGCTCGAGCAAATAAAGATGTCCAACTTCAGTGTCGTGTGGTGATTCAGCGTTAGAATTCTCTCCTTCCAAGAATGATGGAAGCCGCCAGTCTTCAAATTTATTTGTACCAACTTCTACAGATAATTGCTTCGCCCAGATTACCGCATCCTGGTATGCGGGTGCGAAAAGACTAAAATCATACCATGTGATGTCAAGATCAGTGTCGTAGACCAGATTATAACCCAAGTTATCTTCACCTCTGAGCAGCAGATCTGCCCTTGCCGTTGCCCCCATACCAATCACCGTTAGTGTGCCAATAAGAAAAAATAGTATTTTCTTCATCATAATTAACTAACCTCCTTCTAATTAAAACAAATTATAGTCAAGATATGATCCCACAAATAAAAATATAATGCTTTTAGAATATAGTCATATAAGGTTACAAATCTACTTATAGATTAACCGGGGTTATCAATTACGTTAGTAATACCGTATGATACTTGTACTTCCATACGGTTATATGATAGAATATTTCTCGGAGTAATTCTTATACAGTAAATAGCAGGCTTAATCCTGCTATTACCCTATAGATGCTATATGCAATTTGTTTAGATAAGGAAAAATACTAATGACACTTGAATCGTTTCTTCAAAAACTGAAAGACTGTCCAGAGAACATTGAATTTAATGACTCCATGAGTATTATTGACACACTGTATGTTTTTACCCCAACATCATTCACGAATGGTGATTTGGTTAATGATGCCGGTCAAAACTCAGGGTCTTGTAAAATCTTCTCACTTGCTCGTCTTCATAGTTTGACTGCGGAACAGACACTGGCCTGTTTTGGCAGCTACTATCGTGACGATGTATTAAAGCATCCAGAAAACAGTGATCATCAGAATATTCGTAATTTTATGAAAACAGGCTGGGCCGGAATTAATTTTGACAGCGAGCCTTTGAAGGCAAAGACTGAATAGATTAATTTATTGTATTGGAATTTCAAAGTTAAGATTCTTCGGTCGTTCCTCTCTCAGAATGACATGCAAGGGTGTCATTCTGAATGCAGCGAAGCGAAATGAAGAATCTAATTTATAAGGAACAGCAAAACCGTCTGGTTTTATGACATTCTCATTTAAATTCGAAGGAATAAAAAGAAACTTATGATACAGGTATTGTTGATATGAGTATCACACATAGTGACACGGTAAAACAACCTGCAGAACAAAAAAGAGATAGTAACTGGCGGGATGTCATGTATGACGTTATTTTCAAGGCGGATACTGTTGCGGGTAAATCGTTTGATATATCAGTAATAGTTATCATCGCCTTGAGCGTGATAACGGTAATCATTAACACGGTTGATTCTATAGAACAAGAGTATGGAAACATTCTGCATATAGCAGAATGGGTATTTACTATAATCTTTACTATCGAGTATATCTTAAGATTGATTTGTTGCAAAAGGCCCGCTGCCTACGCGCGCAGTTTTTTTGGTGTTGTTGACCTTTTTTCTATTGTCCCAACTTATATCAGCGTATTTCTACCAGGCAGTCATGTTTTGCTTGTAGTACGCATCCTGAGAGTGCTCCGGATATTCAGAGTTCTCAAGCTTGTTAAATATATTGGCGAATCTGATTTACTCATAGATGCTTTACGGTCAAGTAGACGCAAAATTACTGTATTCTTGTTTTCCGTTATAACAATTGTTATCATATTTGGTTCAGTAATGTATATTGTAGAAACACCGGAAAATGGTTTCACCAATATACCGCAAAGTATTTACTGGGCCGTTGTAACCCTTACGACCGTGGGATATGGAGATGTAACTCCACAAACACATATCGGCAAGGCAATCGCGATGGTAATTATGGTTATGGGGTATGGAATACTTGCAGTCCCAACGGGAATTGTTACCGCTGAAATGACAAAAGCTATGGGACATCATAACAAAATTTCAACAAATGTTTGTGAAGGGTGCGGTTACAGATGGCATGATGATGATGCACATTATTGTAAGCACTGTGGTAACACGTTATAATAGATGGAGGAGTAGCGATGACACATGAAAAAGGAAAATTTCGCCTGGTAATAGAGAGGATGAAATTTGAAGAGTTTAAGGTGTTATGGGTAATTTTTGCACTTGCGAGTGCTGTTTATATTGGAGCGGTGATGAATCAAATAGAAAGCGATGCTAAAATTGACCCAGAGAAGGATGTTTATCTTTTCCTTCATGGAAGAAAGGACCTTAGGGAAGAAGCCGAAGGTATTTTGATTACACTTGGATTTTCAAAGGAAAATATTATCGCAGCATCGTCAGAAAATGTTGGAAGTGTCGGTGATTATGTGGCGATGCTCTGGAGGCCTCCAAGGCCTGATCAGATAAAGATCCAACAGATAATCAAGGTTAAAGATGTAGAACCGGATAAGATGTTTGGGTACTGGAAAGGTGTATTAAAAAAGGATATTGATTCTTTTCCTCTTAAATAGAATATCCTGTATGTCTAACCAAGTCGACTATGTTTTTTAATTTCACGTGTTCTGGTCTCGCATTGCGCAATTCGACAGTTCTACTGTCGAATTGCGGTCAATACTAATTGAGCGGAGCGTCCTACTCGACTCGTCCCCACGCTCTGCGTGGGGACGAGTCGAGTAGGCGGGGAGTATCCGGAACGATAGTTCCTCAGTGGATTGATCAGGTTAGAATTAATACCTCTTTTTTTGCACTTATCCACCCAGGTGTTTAATAATCTTGTCCGCGACACGAAAAGCATTCGCATAGATTGTCCAGGTATAGGGAACACTTCCACCGGTTGGCATAAAGCTCCCATCGGTAACGAAAAGATTTTCAACACCATGTGCGCGACAATCCGGATTGAGGACAGATTTTTCAGGATCTGTCCCAAACCGGCAACCACCTGCTACCAGGTTTGCCGGTGCGTTGCCGCTGACGCTGGAATGAATGTTTGTCAAGCCCATAGCCTTTAACACATTGTTTCCTTTTTCTGCCAGATAATTACCTACTTTTATGTCGTGCGGGTGATATCCAACCCTTACACGCGATACAGGAGTCCCCCACTTATCTTTAACCTGCGAATCCAGTTTAACAAAGCAGTTATCTGTCGGTAACCAATCACAAAATATTTCGTATTTAATATGACGCTTTGTTGTAAAATTCGATTTCAGTGCCTGTTTAAGTTCCTTGCCCCAGATCAGCTTGTCGTTGTCATCCCATTTCTGATCTATTGCCTTTGCAATAGGACCGGGATGCTCAAGCAGGAAGTCAATAGTACCGCCCTTCTGTCTCTTCCCCCATTTTGAATCGTTAATAACATACCAATCCTGCAGCCCACGGTTAACAAACCGTCCCTGATGTTCCAGTGATTCTGCCTTAATCTTATCAAGATTTTCATAAAGAAAATCACCACCACCAGTACCACCGGCAGAAAAAACCAGATTCCTGCCTACCTGTCCGCTGTTGTTTGCAAGGCCATCTTTGTGTCGAGGTCCGGTGGAACTCAGAAGCAGGCGTGATGTTTCTATTGCCTGGCATGCAACAACGAAAATCTTAGCATCTACCAGTTGTGGTTTGCCTGCCTTGTCATAATATTCGGCAGCAACCACATTGCCCTGAGAATTACTTTTAAGTTTGTAGACCTTTGCATGAGGTCTGATCTCGCAATGTCCGGTCTTAAGAGCAGGGTTTAATAGTGCTGCCCGGGCACTTCCTTTAGCACCTGTCGCACAACCATAGCTGCCACACCAGCCTGAATAACCACAGCTCTGACGCATCATCTTCATGCTTGACAGAATTGCACGTGGGGTTGGTAACGGATGCAAACCCAATTTATTGCAGCTATCATCAAACCATCCGGAGAACGGATGTTCAAGGGTGGGAGGATACGGAAAATCACTGGTAGAACGTGGCTCAAGATTTGGATGCTGAACAACACGACCCGATACACCAACAACAGATTCAACTTTGGTATAATATGGTTCAAGGTCTTCATAGGTAATCGGCCAATCTGTAATGTTAGCTCCTTCGATAGGACCGAATGTTGAAAGCAACCGAAAATCATCTGGTTTCAATCTGTAGAAAAACCCACTCATAAAATTGGAGGAGCCTCCAACGCAGTTTCCTCGCCAGAAGCTTCTGCCTGAATCAAAGGTAGACTTACTTGACCACCTACCATGTCTATCAGGTTTTTCTATTACATGTTGCTCATCTTTCAACTTTGGTGAGTAAGCACCGTATCTGAAGGCAAGTTCATCTTTATAAAAATCATTTTCCTCAAACCACGGCCCTTTTTCGAGAACGACGACAGAGTATCCTGCCTCTGCTAATGTCAATGCAACAGGCCCTGCCCCAGCTCCACTCCCGACAACACATACATCGAAATCAGTATTCATATTCTTGGTAAATTCCAATAGAGTTTATGTTTTAGTGGACGAGGAAACCCGGGATGGTGATTCAGCCACTTCCATCCTATACCATCAGGATTGCCACCATAGACTGGATCACCTAACAACGCTTCAAAAATATAGGAAAGCAGTTTAGAGATCCATCTTCTCCCCGCTTTGGATTTTGTAATTTGATGCAGTATATCCGTGCGCTGTGAATATGTTAATTGAGTAAATACGCCTTCATGCTTTTCAAGTGAAAGATCATTCAGCCATTTAACACCATTCAGGATAAATTTTTTTTCATCCTGATCTATCGCCGCGTTTGAAAAGACATTACGTAAATACGTTAATGCATTAATCTCTTTTGCGCCAGGAGAATCTGTTTCTGGTGGAAAGAGGTGGTCCTGAACAACGTCAATTGTCAACCAGGGATCTTTGAGTTGGATTGACGGATGTTCTTTTGCCGCACGTGCTATAATGGAGGGTATAAAAAGTGTAGTAAAAAAACCAGTTACATGTAAAAGAAATGTACGTCTACTTATTAGCATTGTTTACATTTTTCATACTGAAAATATGCTGTGTATACTTTCAAAGATATTCAGCGGGCCATTTAGGCCCACTGAATAGATGATACTTTACTTTCAATAATTAAATAAGATCAACATATCTTCAATATGTTTTAACTGCCACATTTACCTTCACCACCGCACTTGTCACCGACTCTGCTATCGTGTGTACCACCTGCAGGACCACCACATTTTGCATGATGGTGATCATCCTCAGAATTTTCAACATCACTGCTACCGCATTTGCTTTCCTGTTCGCCACCGACTCTGCTATCGTGTGTACCACCTGCAGGACCACCACATTTTGCATGATGGTGATCATCCTTAGCATCTTCAACATCACTGCTACCGCATTTGCTTTCCTGTTCGCCACCGACTCTGCTATCATCTGAACCACCTCCATAACTACCACATTTCCCATCATCTGGCATTGAAACTGTCTTTATGAAGGAGTCTGAACCCGATGGTTTAAAGGGATTACCATCAGCGGATACTTTAGAAACTACTGCAATCCCGATAATAAATACGGCACAAATCATCGCAACAACTATCTGTTTTGTTTTGATAACCATAACACTTCCCTTCTTTCTAAAAAAACTAAAAAATAAAATTAACTTAATGCTACAACAACCTTCTCTCACAAAATGGCAGAAGCATGTTTACAGAAGTAGAAAAATATAAAGAAACAATTTTTACAATCGTACTCTCTGTAAATCTAGTAATAAAATTATGATATCGTCGTGTGCTTCTGTGTAACAACTTTATTGTAATATCATATTTTAGATATTTCTAGAAAAATATGTTTAATTTCATAATTACCGTTGAAAGATTTTTATCTTAATTTATCCTCCTTTTCCTCAAACCACGGCTCTTTTTCAAGAACGACGACAGAGTATCCTGCCTCTGCTAATGTCAATGCAACAGGGCCGGCGCCGGCGCCACTCCCAACGATACATACGTCAAAATCTGTATTCATGATTTTCTTAAATTCCAATAACGTTTGTTTTTAGGTGGACGAGGAAAACCCGGATGATGATTTAACCACTTCCATCCTATACCATCAGGATTACCACCATAGACTGGATCACCTAACAAAGCTTCGAAAATATAGGAAAGCAGTTTCGAAATCCATCTCCGGCCTGATTTGCTTTTTGTAATTTGGTGCAGCATGTCCGTACGTTGAGAATATGATAACTGAGTAAAAAAAGCTTCGTGCTTCTCAAGTGAAAGATCATTCAGCCATTTAACTCCGTTCAGTATAAATTTTTTTTCTTCCTGATCTATCGCAGTGCTTGCAATAACATTACGTAAATATGTTATTGCATTAACCTCTTTTGCTCCGGGAGAATCTGTCTCTGATGGGAAGAGATGGTCCTGAACAACGGCAAGTGTTGACCAGGGATCTTTGTCTTCAATAGATGAGTTGTTCTTTGCCGCTCGTGCTAAAACAGGAGAAAAAATCAGCGTGGCGAGAAAACCTGTAGTACGTGAAATAAATGTACGTCTAGTTATAAATCCTGAACTTGATTCTTCCTGCTGAAGTTCATTATGATTCTTCCACAATCGGTTTTTAGTGTTCTGATTCTTCATCTATATTTTGTGTTCTATTTTCCAGCTAACTTAATGAGAATAGATCAACCATTCACCTAAAAAAACAGCGGGCCAGAATGGCCCGCTGCATAAACAACGTTTTTCCATAAAAATTAAATAAGGTCAACATATTTTAACTACCACATTTACCTTCGCCACCACATTTTCCCTCACCACCACATTTGCCTTCGCCTGTTTCCTCGTGACCACTTGTTCCCTCACCACTGCCTGTATCTCCATGATCACTTATTTCCTCATCACTGCCCGTATCTCCATGACCACTTGTTTCCTCACCACTGCCTGTATCTCCATGACCACTTGTTTCCTCACCACCACATTTACCTTCGCCTCCACATTTTCCTTCACCACACCCAACTAATTTAATAAAAGAACTAGAATCATTAGTAGAAAATGGATTAACTTCTGCTTTAACCATGGAAACTACTGAAAAACCAAAAATAAATACAGCACAAACTACAGCAATAAATATTCTTTTCGTATTGAAAACCATAACACGTCCTCTCTTACAATATTAATTTAAATAATAAAATTACATCAAAATACTACACTGATTTGCAGAACAAGTTAGATTCTTCATTGCGCTTCACTACATTCAGAATGACAAGTCAGCATGTCATTCTGAGAAAGGAAAGACCGAAAAATCTCAACGTCGACAATTTTGAAATTCCTATACACTAAAATATAAAGATACAGATTCAAAATGAAAAACAGGTTTAAGCAAATGCCCTGACTTGCATTAACTCTTTAGTTCCTGTTTTATTCTGATTGTACTGTCTATGGCAATATCAAAAAAAGTTTCTACCTGATTTATTAACGATATTACCATATAGTACACATTTTCAGCAGAATTTGTTTCATTTTAAATGCCACATTATAAAATTATGAGAAACGATACCTATACTTACTCGCATGGATTACTAAAACCTGGTTTCTTCTTATTAATATAGACAACGTCTAGATGAGGAATATTCCCGGAAAAACAAATATCTGTAAATATTATGATCGGAATGTAGAAACAAGTCTACAATTTAAGAAATGACGAGGTAATAATTATAAATATTAGAGGTTGGAAAGTGTGGAGATAAGGCAATAAGGATTGCTATTGCTGGTATGTACTTTCTTATTTGTAAATGACAGAAACGGTTTAATGTGTTTGCTTTACAAATAAACTGTCTTGTAAATTCATCACTAGAACTCAGCTGATTTTGGTGTACGAGGAAAAGGGATTACATCGCGAATATTATCCATGCCGGTAACAAATTGTACCATCCGTTCAAAGCCCAGACCAAAGCCGGCATGTGGTACATTACCGAATTTCCTCAGATCACGGTACCACCAGTATGGTTCCAAACTCATTCCCTGTTCCTTGATACGGGAATCAAGCTTCTTTAGATTATCTTCTCTTTGTGACCCTCCGATTATTTCGCCAATCTTGGGAACTAGTACGTCCATGGCCGCAACTGTTTTTTCGTCATCATTCTGCTTCATGTAAAAAGCCTTAATATCCCGGGGATAATCGGTAACAATTACCGGCTTTTTAAATTCCTTTTCGGTAAGAAAACGTTCATGTTCAGTCTGTAGATCACTACCCCAGTTTGTTTCGTATTCAAACTTTTGCCCAGATTTTTTTAAAATATCTATAGCATCCGTGTAGCTTAAACGGATAAATTCACTATCTTTGACATGGGTGAGAGTTTCAAGAATGGATTTATCAATACGTTTATTAAAGAAGTCTATGTCTTCGCTACATTCATCAAGAACGGTGGTAATCAGATACTTTATATACTCTTCAGCCATATCGGCATCATCAGCGAGGTCGGCAAAGGCCATTTCAGGTTCGATCATCCAGAACTCAGCAAGATGACGGGAAGTATTGGAATTTTCCGCCCGGAATGTAGGACCGAATGTGTACGCGTTACTCAGGCCGCAGGCAAAGCATTCTACTCCCAATTGACCGCTCACCGTCAGAAAAGATTCTTTTCCAAAAAAGTCCTGACTGTAATCTACCTTGCCTTCGCTTCTAGGTATGTCAGCTTGATCAAGTGTGGTTACCCTGAACATTTCACCCGCACCCTCGCAATCACTGGCAGTAATAATTGGAGTATTAATATAATAAAAGCCCAGATCCTGAAAAAAATCATGTGTCGCCTTGGCCAATTTGTTACGTACTCGGGTAACCGCTCCGAATGTGTTTGTCCTGACCCTTAGATGAGAAATCTCTCGTAGACGTTCAAAGGAAACTCGCTGCTTACCAACCACATATTCATCCGGATCACAGAAACCGTAAACATTTACTTCATAAGCTTTTACCTCAACACACTGCCCTCCTCCCTGGGACTTCACCAGCAGGCCTCTAACAGAAATTGAACTTCCGGGAAAAAGCCGGATAACTTCGTTTTGATAATTATCCAGGTCTGCATCCACAATTATCTGTAGATTGCTGAGGCAGCTGCCGTCATTGAGCTCAATGAAAGAGAATCCCCCTTTTGAGTCACGTCTTGTCCTGACCCATCCTTTAATCAGTATCTCCTTATCAATATCCTTCCCTTTAAGCGCTTTGGCTATATAGGTCCTTTTCATTATTGCAACCTTCTCCTTAATAAATATTTTAATATTTAGCCGGTAACAAATTCCTGAATATAATCCTTCTGATTGTTTTCTTTAGAAGTCACGTCATCCATAACCGATTTCAATGCACTCAGGAGCTTCATATTTCCTTCCCTTGTTTTTACGGCAACACGAAAATACTTTTCATCGAGGCCAACAAAGTTTGAACAATTTCTTATAAGAATGTTGTTCTTTAATAAGCGGTTTTGAATTTCTGATGAAGTTACTCTGATATCTTCAATCCTTACCAGTATAAAATTAACCGTTGGTTGAAATGGATGTATGCTCTTTATATTGGTCAATCCGTCATACAGAAAGGCCTTTTCACCGGATACATATTGTCGTGTATTGGCGGCGAACTCTTTATCATTAATTGCTGCTATTCCCGCAACCTGTGCAATCGTGTTAACGGTCCATGGCTCTTTGTATCGCATTAATTTATTAACAATAGATTCGTTTGTGACGAGATATCCAAGCCTCAGTCCCGGGAAAGCGTAAAACTTAGTGAGAGACCTAACAACTATCAGGTTATCCATTAATGGCGCATCTTTAATAACACTAAACTTTTCATAATCCTCAACAAAATCCATAAATGCCTCATCAATAACAATCAGTCGGTTTGGATTGTCATTTACCAGTTTAATTATATCTTCCTTGCGAGTAAGCTGTCCTGTGGGATTATTTGGGTTACACAAAAAGACCATGCCGTCTTTGACACTCTTAAGTCTTGAGATGTTTGTGTTAATTACGGGAAAATCTTTATCATCATTTATGATCTCAACAACATCAACATGAGAGTTATAAAACGCATCTTTAAATTCACCGAATGTGGGTTGTAGAAGTACACCCTTCTCTGGTTGCAGGGCACGGGGAATCAGATAAAACAGTTCATTCGAACCATTGCCAATAATTACGTTTGATTCATTACAATGGTTTTTCTCCGCAATGGTTTTTCTCAGGTCACTGCACTTACTATCAGGATAGTTCAAGACATCGTTGAATTGCTCAAAAACAGCCTTTCGAACAACTTCAGGGCAGCCTAACGGATTTATACTTGCACTGAAGTCAAAGATCTCGTCCGGATTCAATCCATACTTATCACATATCTGCTTTACGTTACCACCATGTCCACTAAGCATTCATTCAACCTCAAAAATTATTACTTCTAATAGTCAGATAATAGAATTTATCCTGTTATATTTATAATGAAGAAGCATTTTAATTGCTAGGCAATGGAAAAACAATGAATTTTTATTTCATTCCATATTATCTACAAGTGATTCTCTTGATTCCTTATATGATGTCTTATCTTTGATTTAGGTTTGAATATTGGCAATTGCTAAGTTACATTTGCAATTCAATGATCAGGAGGTTTAATTATGAAAACGACACTTAATAAATTTGGAAGGATTGTAATTTTTTAAATTTAGAGAAGATTGCAATCTAATACCGGAAAGTTTTATTCGTATAGAAGAAGGAAAGGAAGAGATTTTATTGATACCTGTTGAGTAAGAATCAACTATTATTAAAAAAAATGTTTAAGATGGAAATAAGATCTGTAAGGATTTAGAGATTGAGTGAGAAGAAGAAGAAGAAGAGGATGTCTAAGCATACGTTAGTGGTACAGGATAGCTGATCTGGCTTTATACCTTCCTGAAAAATGGGTCAGATCTTTCCAGGCTGTCCGAGAATAGGTCTTTTGGCTAATTTCAAAGTCATAAGTCAATTAATATCAATATCAATATCAATATTTTCTGATTTTGTATTCTTGGACAGCCTGTTTCATATTGACAAACCTGATTCTACCTTTTTCATGAGGACACTGAGTTTATTATCCTTTTTTTACTTCTCACGCAAACGTTTTCTTCCCTGACTTACCGTACTATAATCTATACCCATCATTTCTCCGATCTCAGTCCCCTTCAAAACAACGAATCGATACAGCAGATCCATGGCTATCTGTCGAACATTGCTTCTATCACTTATTATCTCATGAAAACTTTTACCAACACTCTTACAGATAGCTTCAACAATTCCTTCTTTTTTTTTATACTTCTTCAAATGTCTTACGGCAGGTATTTCACTGGATTTTACCGGTAAAAAGGTATCCTTTACCCGATCTATAAAAGTACGACTCCCCAGTATACTCCCACCAATCACCTTTTCCTTTTTTAGTTTTTTCTAAATAATTTAGATACCTGGCATTATTTTCCATAAAAGGGATAAGGATTTTGTAGTGTTTTTCCCGATAAATGCTTCCATCTCCCCTGTAATGACCTTTGCTTTCATCTTTAAAAAGCATTTAACCAGACTGACCAAATATTTATTGACCATGCTGAAAATTAAAAAAATTACTCTAATTGCAATAGCGACATCTAAAGATTCAAACATAATATATCTCCATTTAAAGAGAATCATTAAAATCTCTCTAAACTTTTCAAGCCTGCTTAAGGCAGAGTGTACGGAACTGAATTATTCAAATGAGAGGGAACTTTAATGCAGTGTTAATCGCATCTTTAAGGACACCCAACGCGGCATTTATAGCCTGCTCTACTGCGATTATCCCAAGTCCTTCAATTGCCAGGAAAACAGTTCGGCATGCATTTTTCTGTATTTGAAGTTGTAATTTGGCTTGTTCATCTGTTATCTCACCGGCTAATTTTAACTTTTCAATCATCACTAATGTCTCGGCAAGTTTTCTTGCTTCAGTTTCAGCATAAACTTTTACTTCCGGCCATTTTTTTGTCAATTGTCCTTTAAAGGCTTCCAGCATTTTTGCCGCTATATCTGCTACATCTATACTCATCTCTATCCCCTTATTCGATTGAAATTACTTACAAAAAAAGCACTATCCATCTCCTCTTTTTTTGGCTAATTCGAGCTTAAGTATGGCCGTAAAGCTTGAATTGAAATTGCTTCTTAGTGGTGCTATATGCCCAGGTGTAAGACAGCCTAATTTGTGTAACTCTTCAAGACTATTTAAACTATCATTTAATAGCCCAACCATTTTTATTGTTATTTCATTTTTTGGTAATGCCCTTGCTCGAACCTCAATTGCACTTATAGCAATCTTCGAATCCTGGTAAAAAGATTTATGGTCTTCATATTTACATTCAGGTAAACCGACTTGAGACTCGACAGTTACAAAAAATGTTTCTACCTGTTTTTGTAATTCCGTTACAGCAGTATCCGTCTTTTCATCATAATCACTGATCATCATTACAGAACACCCTGATATAATAGACAAAACTACAAGAATAACAAAGAGATGTCGGCATGATTTCAAGTAAAGAATAATATTTTTTTTCATGATTTAGTCCATCCTTTTTGAAGAATTAAATTTAACAGATACTTCATTCCCGGGTATTGTATTCTGAGCGGTCTTGACATAAAACAATTTAATATCATCAAGTAGTACAGACAACAGCAAACTTGACCGCTTTTTTCCTCATACCTGTTTCTCCGGGAACTTGAAGCCAATATACGTCCCTGAACTTATTCCCATAAGCGTCAGCAATTGAGAATCGAAATCCGGCATTGATAACACCCTGTATACTGACGCGATGAAGATAACTCCCAGCACAAGTGTCCAGCCCGCTATCTGAAAACGGTGGAAACTAATTCCATTCATGTCACTGAGAATATCTTCAAAAAAACTTTCTGACGCTAAGGGTTTCACGGTTTTTTCAAGATTCCCAATTTTTGCGACCAAGCGTACAAGCTCGACATTCTTGCCATCAAGTTCTTTTTTTAATATGTCCAGTTTCTCCTGAGCAGGTTTTTTTCCTATCTCCAGGTTCAGACTATTTATTTCCTTATTCAGTTTGTCCATCTCGCGATTGAGAGTTTCCAGTTTTTTTACCGCACTGTTACGTTTATTACCGTCTATAACGGTAGTACTCATGGCGGTCGCAGTACTGATACCTATAAGTGTGAGAACCGATGGTGTGAGGATACTGTAAACATCCGTTACCATCCAGATGAATACGTAAGAAGCGATAACCAGTAAGAACCAGAATGCCATCTGTGTGCGTCCAAGGCTGAACGTCTTTCGGAAGGGTTTACCATTTATATCTTTTCCTTCCGGCTGCGGGCCCGCGTCTCTGAGCAGATCACTCTTAATTGCGAGCCATACAAACAGAACAATCGCTGCCACCAGCATACCCAGGTAAATCAAGAATCCGAGTACATCAATAGTGACGAGGTCAAATGTCTTGCCACCACAATAGACAGTATCTATTGGCGGCTGGTTTTCAATTCCTATCGTTATGCTTATCTTGCGCGGTTTCGGTGGAAATAAATTTGGTTTGCCAAGTAAGCTGTTCCAGGACTTCTCGGTTTGAGCGGTTTCTGAATCTTCTATCATTATGAGGTCAAATATCAACTCTTTGGCAGTGTCGCAACCACTCCTCGGATGTAGAGCACTAAGGGGATATCCATCGAAATAGAGGATGATATTTTCAAGATTGTTATCAGCCTTTGTCAATAATTCCGAAAGGTTATCAACCTCTATGGTTATAGATTCGAACAGTTTGCATTGACCCTTTACCTTCGTTATTACATTCGTTACCCTCGGAGTCTTATCTTTTTCTTTCGTAGTCTCTTTCGCTACTTTTGGATCCTTATCTGCTTCATCCGCGTTTACAATACTCTGAAAAAAAAGTACGAAGGTAATGACGGTCAGTAGACGAACGGTCCATGCATTTATCTTCCAGTACATAATTTCTTCTCCTATCTTAGAATTTAACAATATTTTTTATCTGGCCTTTTTACAGAGGCAATCAAAAGTGTTTGTTTATACATAAGCAATCTCCTTCAGAGTTGAGACAACCGCACTCCACGACCCTTCGGCTAACCAACTCGTCCAGATGAATCACCGCCAGACAGATTACTGGTTAACGTCTGACAAGTTGAAACCTAAAGGTTTCCACTACAGTTGGCAAACCTTGTCCCCCGAAACGAACAACATGTTGTCAATAATTAATAGTGCCAGTTATTAAATTAGAGAAGGCAGGAAGAGGATAAAGAGTTTTTTCATAACTGTTCAAGAATAGAAATAAACCAAAAAAATTTGTTAAACAGTAATATGCAGTCTAAGCGAAATTCAAGTTTCAAAATGGGCGAAAGAGGTTAATCTCTTTATTTGTTCACCTAAAATATATGAAAGGTTAATCTCATTTGGACACTTATGGATTATTATAATTACTATTGAGTAGAAACTATAAGGGTATACCTTAATATACTCTTCTAAATACCTGAAAAATCCCTTCGAAATACCTTAGTTTAACAGAAATTAGATAACATTTTTTGCGTTTGTTATTTGCGTTATGTTTGTGAATAAAGCGCCTGGAAATAAGATAGGGAAAGTAATGCCGGGAAGTTAAAAAAGGTTTGAGACAGGAATAAGATTGTCGGATAGAGACATCTATGGGAGAAAGGAAGTTCATGTATCGTAAGGTTAGTTCTTTAAAACTACATCCATGCATGTTTTAAAATCCTTTTCTTTGTGCCACTTAATGGTGTAATAGAGTGCTATCATCAATAATTAACTAGTCTCATGGAGTTTCAAGTATTATGAGGAGTCGCTAATATTTCATATATGGAAAGGCAGAGGGTACTTATATAGAAAATGTTTTCAAAGTCAAGGAAAATTTATTTGTTGTCAAGCCAATTTAGAAATGTCCTGAATTTAGCGAATTTAAAATAGTGGGTAATGGTGAGCAGATGAGGTCTGGGAATATCGAGATATCATGGAGATCTTAAACCGGGAAGTCCTATTCGTATAGATGGAAAAAGGAAAGGGATAAGCGAATCAGTGAAATTGTTTTTAATTTTTCTTCCTGAGTTCCTGCTTTTCTCAAAGAATGCATATAGTGGAGATTGATTCCAGCGCCCCTTCAGGGTGCATATTCTCTCTGTTCTATTTTTCCGGGGTTTAAACCACGGGCTTAATCATTCTGCCATTTAAGGCCATTAGCGATGTTGATCTTTAAATTTATTATATCTAAAATAATTATTACCTATGGATGTATGTGGATTTATCGTAAATGACGCAACCTGAAGGATGCGGCTACACAAATAGCTTAATTTAGATAAAAGTAGCAGGTCATCGCCTGTTACTTTTATAATAAAAATGTTACGGTGTTCTTGCAATGCGGAAGCCAAGGTTGAAGCATCTGTTATATGGAGTGTGCCCGATGCGATTAGTCGTACGCAAATGCTTCGGTATGTCATCCCAGCTACCGCCACGAATAGTCTGGCGGGGTTCGCTAGACGTCCCTTTTAGATTGTTTTCAGGACTGTTCTCGTCACAATCGTTATCGTACAAATCCTGTACCTATTCCCATACATTACCACTCATATCATAAAGCCCAAGTTTGTTTGACCACTTCTGCCCCACAGGATGATTTCTCTTGCCAGAATTTCCTTTATACCACGCATATCTTCCAATCTCTGACTCATTATTGGTTCCAGACCACTTTTCGGTTCTGCCTCCACTCCTCGATGCATACTCCCATTCTGCCTCTGTAGGGAGACGGAACTCCTTGCCTGTTTTGTCACTCAACCAGTTTACATACTCCTGCGCATCGTTCCAGCTTACACCAACTACCGGATGAATATCGGTCTGTGAAAACCCCGGATTATTCCAGTATTTATATTTGTCCTTTTTAAATTCGCTTCCCGTCCAGTAATGCATTCCATCTCCTGTTTCCGCTTCTGTTTTGTACCCTGTTTCCTTTGTAAATTGTCTGAACTCGTCTATTTTGACCTCATACTTACCTATATAAAAATCATCTACACAGGCCTCGTGCATAGGTGTTTCAGTATCAATTCCATCACGAAAGGTCTCTCCAATCTTAAAACAACCGCCTTTTACAAGCACCATATTTTCATACAAATGTTCTAGAAAACGTTCTGTTAACTCCTTCTTTTCATCCTGTTCTATTAGCTTTTCCTCAACTTCAATTATAAAATCAAGAAAATCACTATAGTATTCCCCATCTCTGCCTTCTAATTTGATATATTTTTTCAAGTTAACAAGTGAATTGTCATATTTACCAGTTTTGAAAAGTACCTTACCGTAATTGTAATAAAATTCATTCGGTAGGTTCTTCCAGAGCGTTGATAGCTTTACAAAATCCAGGACGGCAGCATCCCACTTCTCTTCAACTATATTTTTCTTCGCAGACTTCATAATGATGTCTGCCTGGATCTCAATAGGTAAGTCCTCCTCCTGTGTGTATGCGATAGAAAGAATAAGAGTATTAACAGACAATATCAAAATTAATGAATGAAGAACGGTATTAATGGCTTGCAGCCTTAAACCTGATTTCATATTTTGTATCCTCTTAAATATCTTGACGAATAATGCCTACTTTACTGGTTATAAAAAGAAATTAGTATACCTTTTGTATGTTAGCAATTTTGAAAATTTATACCTATCTCAATAAATCTAATTTATGCTCTCAGTATGTTTGTGTGAGTGAATATTTAAGAGGAAAAATAATCTTTGTCTTGGCCAAAATATAGGAGTTTATGTAATGCTATATTTATCTTTAAGCTTTACTGTTAACTCATGAGTCAGCGTCATTGCCTTTTTCGCATCTTCTAATGGCATAGTGCCTGTGCCACAGCTTGGAGTGATCAGTGAGTTTGTAATAATCAGCTTCTGGTCAATCCCACTATCTACTAAACGATCAACGGCCGAAGTCATTTTGTCCATAAGGTCGCCTATCGTAATGTCTTTAATGCTGTCTGTTGTTGGAACAATTCCCCATGCTATAATTCCGCCTCTCTCAAGAAAAGATCTGACTTCATTTCTATACATAAGCATGGAATCCATGTACCCGAATGCGTCAAAATTTATAATATCTACCCCCGTTTCCATAAGCATAGTCCAGTCAGTATTTCCGCAACAGTGAATACCTGAAAGTGAGTCTCGATTATGAATTGCCATGAATATCTCATTTAAAGAGTCAACAATTTGTTCTTTCTTTAAATTGGCAAATGCCGAGCCGTAACTCGAAAGATATGGCTCATCCAGGAAGATAATCCTTGGCAGTCCAAATTCTGAATATTGATCAAGCTGCCAACACGCTTTCATAGCAAGTAATTTAACTATTACATCGAAAAGTGTAGGATTGTGAAGCATGGCTATCTGCTCGGGATCCTTTAATGAACCGGCCAGTGTTATTGGCCCGACTATCTGGCCCTTGATTGCACGGAGTCCTTCCGGCTTCTTCTCCTTAAGAAGTTTGATCATGTTTGAAAAACCAAGAGCATGGCTATCGCTTATAGAAAAGAGACTGGCATCTTCTGCCATATACTTGTTGTAAAACTCTTCCAGCTCTTCAGTACTGTCTTCAGGCATTTCAACATAAACACTTTTTTTCTCCGGATCAATCTTCAGGTAAGGAAGTCCTTCTGTATACTGGATCAACATTTCCTCCCTCATATCTCGTTCCGGAAGCTGAGGCCAGCATGGAATCTCCGGAAGTGTCTTCAGGATAAGATTACACGCGTCATCTACTTTTTCATGAGGATAGCTGCCTATTGCAGTCGCTGAAAAATTCCCTTTAAACAAATTATTTACTCCATAAAAAAAATTTAATTATAATTTACGAAACTTCTCTCTGACATCATCAATTTTTCCACAGGTCATTTTCCCCTCTGTACATGGACCGTCTACACAATTTGGACCTGATTTAGAGAAGATACCGGGTACTATATTCCTAACAAGTCTTAACATTTCAGTCGCAAGTTCTCTTATCTCCCATTGAGCACGATTACAACATCTTACACTGAAAAAGTGGAGTAGTTCTCTGGCGTTCATTGTGACAATAATCTTGGTTTCCGCTGCGTTTGGCAGGATAAAACGGGCGTCTTCATTAGATTTTTCTCCGGAATCACCCAACACTTCTACAAGTTCGTCATACCATTTCTGTATATCCTGCATTTTCTCCTCAAACCACTCTTTTTTGCCTGCGTTTACAATAGCTGGCGGTATAATGAAATCAAACGTCTTTTCTCCATGCAGGTTTTTACTGTGTTCGCCAACATATCTCTGGCTCTGTTGAGAATATGACGCAATTCTGTGCCTGACGAGCTGGTGTGAGCAGACTCTGGATATTCCCTCAACACCAAAATTGAACGTAACATGCTCAAGTGGAGACATATGTCCCATTTTAAGAAGTTTTTCAATAAACTTTCCATTATCTAATTTTTCAATTTTTTCTTTAAGTTCCTCTACAGAACTGGGGCTATAACACAACTTGGCAGCATGAGCGATTAAGCCCTCAGGATCTTGCGTGTGATTCAATAAAATCACTTTTAAATTGGATTGTCCCATGAAGATCTCCTTTAAAATTCAATTCCCTTTTGTGCTTTTATACCTTTAGAATAGTGGTGCTTTATTTCCATCATCTCAGTAACTAAATCTGCTCTTTCAATCACCTCTTTGCGTGCATTTCTTCCGGTTAAAATTATGTGGAGTCGTTTCGGCTTTTTTTCAAGCAGCGATAACACTTCATCAACCGGTAACAGGCCAAAATCTACTACATAATTGATTTCATCCAGAATGACCATATCATATTTATCTGAAAAAATCTCATTTTTAGCTTGTTCCCATGATTGTTTAATATTTTCTAATGCCTCATTATCATTTAATTTTGATTTAGATCTAATAAACCCTTTTCCCAGAGGTTTAATATTAAAATCAGGATCAAGTCTTTTTATTGATTCCAACTCACCATAATCCCATGTTCCCTTAATAAACTGAAGCATCAATACCTTTAGCCCCTGTCCTGTCGCTCTCAACGCCTGACCAATTGCAGCCGTTGTCTTTCCTTTCCCTTTGCCGGTAAATACTATAATCAGTCCGCTCTTCAACACATTGTCAATAAATCACATGACTAATGATATTGCAAGATATTTTTGCTTCATCGTTGTATTTTAGAATGGATTTTAAAAAGCCTTTTATGTATAATCAACAAACTAGAAAATTTAGAAACGAATATACTATATTCCCGGACTTTTTATGTCTTTTAGAAGTTTTGAGATCAAATACGGGTAAATAGTTCAAATAGCAGAAAGGTATAAATTTTTTTATGGATCAGAAAAATTATATGATTACAAAGGATATGATAGTCAATGATGTCGTAGGCAAATATCCTCAAACTAATGAAATATTCACCAAGTATGGAGTAGATACATGCTGTGGAGGAATACAAAGTATAGAAAAAACGGCTGCTGCCTGTAATGTTAATCTGGATGAAGTTTTAAAGACATTGAATGAGGCGATTCCAAAACCAGAACTGGAGCAAAGCAAAGCAGATGAAGAATCTAAAGTTGAGACTGAAGCACCTCCTGTTGCGAACACTGCAGGGTCAGCTATCGGTGGAGAAGTAACAGGAAATACAACGGTAAAAGATATTATAATGTGCAATCCTGAAACTAAGGGTGTCTTTACAAAATATGGTCTGCTTGAGTGTGGTGGAGAATACGGTCCGGAAGAAGCAATTTACTTTTTTGCAAGGGTACATAATGTTGATCCTGACGGTTTGATAAAAGAGCTTAATGATGTTATTCGTGGAAAGGTACCAGCACCGGAAGTTGCTATAGATGAAGCGGAATTAGCATATGAAAATATTTACGTAAAGTTTATAAAGACTGCAATTATTATTGCATTATCAACCGGGTGCGTTTACGGGGCATTTATACTGTTCTATATGGGCATTCAGCATTCTCTTTACTCAGTCCCAAAGGTTTTAATAGAAACTCATGGCCACACGCAAATCTTTGGCTGGTGCGGATTATTTATAATGGGTGTATCGTACTTCGTACTTCCGAGATTTTACGCAGTCCGTCTTTATAGCGGTAAACTTGCCAATTTATCTTTCTATTTTATGGTGGCAGGTATATTCATCGTATTTACTTACAGAACACTCCTGCCAATTGTTGATAATTATTTCTTTAAGTCATTGATCATATCGGGATGTTTACTGGAAGTCGTGGCAGTATTAATGTTTCTGATAATTGCTGTTAAGACAGTCCTTTCCGCAGAAAAGCAGGAACTGGAAACATATGAGACTTTTTTGTTTTCTGGCTATCTATGGTTCCTCATCGTTGCTGTAGCCCATGCGTTTATAATCGCGTATATGCTATTTGCCGATAGAATACTCATTCCTACTGCGGCAATTTATCCACTTCGCCATATACAAGTAATGGGATTCATAACCTTAGTAATCTTTGGTGTCATAAGCAGAACACTGCCCGCCTTTTTAGGTCTGAAGACACCAAATCCTAAGATGAACCTGATTATAATGTTTATGTTGAATGCATCTGTATTTGTCAGAGCAGTATCTCAGCCTTTAATGGTTTACTTTGCTGATGTAAATCTTCCATTTTATTGTGTTTTCAATACGCTATACTTCACTTCAGGTTGTGTCGAACTTTTGTCTATCCTTTTATTCCTGTATAACCTGAATATTCTTTCGAAACCGGAAGTTGATTTCTCCGGAATGGAGATTGAGAAGAGTTATGAGAAATTTGTCTGGGCAGGTATTGCCTGGTTGATTGTTGCTGAAATTGGCATGATGGTATTTACTGTTCAGGAGTCATTCATGGGTATACCTGTTTCTCATGCTTTAATTGGTTCATATAGGCATGCGGTCACCGTCGGATTTATCACAATGATGATCTTTGGTTTTGCATCGAGGATAATACCTATAAGTCAGGGTATTAAACTCCATAGTTATTCATCATTAACAATGACGTTCATTCTAATTAATGTAGGCAGTACTTTAAGGGTTGTTTTCCAACCACTTGCCGTGCACACTGGCTCAGTGCCTGCTTATCTGGTAATGGGAATAAGTGGCTTGATAGAGAGTGTAGCAATTCTTTTGTTTGGGATTAATATCTGGAAGACTATAAGTGATGGTCAGCGTCAAGGTGACGGAGTGGAAGATGACCATGGCAATATAACCAGTGTTACTGCGTCGACAAACGTACATCATCTTATAAAACAGCATCCTCCGGCAATGGACATCTTGATAAGCAAGGGTTTTACCCAGCTTAAAAACCCAATTCTCAGAAATACAATGACAAGAGCTGTTAACCTGGGACAAGCGACTAAGATGCATAACACCGATCTAGATCAATTAATAAAAGAATTGAATGAATCTCTAAAGTCCTGAGAAAGAACGGCAATTGATAGATTTCGGATAGTAGATCAGATAGTCGATATTAGTGCTCCGTACATAATAGAGTCAATCTAGAAATAACTTATTGAATTGAAAGCAATCCTACCTTCTGTAGCGTCCCATTAATTGCCCCTCTGCCAGAACATGTCCTTTGATAGCATTAAGAACCTTTTGCTTTGTAGCCCCTGCTTTCAAGTCAACTTGTATATCCGCATAAAGCTTAAAAAAGTAACGATGAGTGCCTCCAGGAGGGCATGGCCCACCATAACCGTATTTGCAAAATCATTTAATCCATGTTCCCATCGGTGCATCAGGATCATCACAAATCAGTACTATACTCTTTGTCTCTTTTGGTGGTTGTGCCCATGATAAGGGAGGAGAAATATCATCTCCGTCACAAGTGTATCTTTCTGGTATGAGTTATCCTTCTTCAAATACACTGCTCCTGATATCTAATTCCATTGCAAAACCCTCACTTACAGAAAAATCTGCCTGCATTCCTATCTCACAAAAAATCACAAATAATGCGATAAGAAACAACTTAGCGATAATCTTCATAAGTCTTCTGTTTTTAAGTTTTTTTTTGATTATTATATCAGTCACGAAATGAAATTAGGAAGAGACGTAGGGAGAGGCTTCCCGCCCGAACGTAGAACGTACCCGTTCGGTACGGGCGGGAAGCCTTGCGCTGATTGCACGAAAGCAAACCTACCCGTCCGAACGGCTTGGCCGGGCGGGAAGGATTGCCCTACGAATAAAACATATAAATATTTATTTTAAAGCGCCTAAAACCATTTTGATATGGGTATACTATGTCCGTTTCCTCGTATTAAAATACTAAAAATTAACCTGGCAGAATTCTTCGTAATCTATCAGTTCTTTTATGGTTGGATTGTCTCCACACATTGGACATGCAGGATTACGTTGTATTTTAAGCTTCTTAAAGTCCATGTCCAATGAATCATATATGAGAAGTTTACCATTTAGAAGGTTTCCTTTTCCTAGCTGCAACTTAATAACCTCAGTTGCCTGAATAACGCCTATGATTCCGGCAATTATTCCCAGTACTCCAGCCTCTTGACAGGATGGCACTAAATCTGGTGGCGGTGGTGTCTCGTAAAGACAGCGATAACAAGGACCTTTACCGGGTAGGATTGTAGTTGCCTGGCCATCAAACCTGAAGATAGAACCATGTGATAAAGGTTTACCAAGCATAACACAGGCATCATTTACAAGATATCTGGTAGGGAAATTATCCGAACCATCGAGAATTACATCATAATCTTTTATAATGTCAATGATGTTTTCTGAGTTGAGTCGCTCTGTATAAGGGATGACTTCTATATCAGGATTTAAATCCTCAAGTGTCTCTTTTGCAGACTGTACCTTGGGGCGGCCAACATCTTTCGTTGAGTGTAATATTTGCCGCTGTAAATTTGAGAAATCAACAACATCATTATCTGAAATACCTATCTTGCCAATACCCGCTGCAGCAAGATAAAATGCTGCGGGTGAACCAAGACCCCCAGCACCAACGAGAAACACCTTTGAGTCCAATAACTTTTTTTGTCCTTTTCCTCCCACCTCAGGCAAAATTATATGCCTTGAATATCTGTTTATCTGTTCATCAGTAAATTCTGACATTTTCTATATCCTTCTCTTTCTTTATTTTTATTCAATCGACTCTCATCTGTCTAAAACATCTCTGAAATTTACAATTGAATTATTTAATTATTATTAAGATTGTTCCTGTGTTGATTGCTTTCTAAATAATGTTCATCTTCTATTATGATACTGTTTTTTTCTAGAATAGTGCCAAGGACGGCATCTAAATTCCCTAATGATATCTGATAATCGACTAATGCGTTAGTAGCTCTGCCTTCTGCAACCGCAAGGTCTTCTTGAGCACGTATGACTTCCAGGCTTGTTGACCTTCCAACCTTATACTTCTTCTCCTCAGCATCAAGTCTTTCCTGTGATAACTCCTTTGCTTTTTTTGATGCCTTAATTCTTTCTACATTCGTCTTTATCTGACGGACTGCCTTTCTGACTTCAACAACAATCACCTGTTCTATCTTTCTGGTATTGAATACCGTTTGCTTTTCTTCTAGTTTCGCCTTTGTATAATTGCTCCTTGCTTCTCGATTACCTAAAGGTATCTCTAATGCAACCCCAAAGAACTCTCTTTGAAACTGTTCCGAAAAAGCCGAGTCGAGGGAGTTTCCGAAATTTGAACCCATTCCATGATAACTTATCCCTGTCTCGATATCAAGGTTAGGTAGCAGTTGGTTTTTCTGTTGCCTCACCTTAATCCTTGCATTTGCAATATCCAGACCCTGTTGAAAAACTTCAGGTCTATTTGAAAGTGCAGTTTTAATAGACTCCTGAAATGAAACTTTATGAACGTGAAAAGATGCTTTATCCAGTGGCGCAATAGAAACATCCGATAACAGAGAATTGTTACTTAAATTCATAACCAGCTTAAGATCATCTTCTCTGTCTTTAATACTGTTTTCTGCAACGACAACCCCTTCTAATTGACTCGATAATCCTTCTTCCGCTACAAGCAACTCAATGGGAGCAAGGGTTCCAACCTCTACCTGGATTTTGTTCTTTTTTAGTAAATCCTTTGCCCTTTCTAACGATTTTTTCCTTACCCTTAGCTCCTCTACGGCCTTTACAAGCTCCCAATAGGCTTTTTGTGCTGTATTAAGAACATCAATAGCTGTTTTTTTAAGCTCCAGAATAGAACGCTTCTTATCATTCCTTGCTATATAGATATTACTTCTGTTATAGAATATTCCAGCATTCTTCAGAAGTGGTTGTTTTATCTTTGCCTCAATAGATGCTGTGGACTGCGGATTCAATGGGTTGAAAGGAGAGGGATCAATAAAAACATGAGGTACAGTATTAAAGTCTAATGTAAACGTACCACCAGTTTCTAAAAGCTTCGCTACCGTGGCTTGAAGGGTATTTCTGTTTCGTTTGAATTCACTAATTTCAAATCCAGACGTTAAACCGAGTGTTAAGGTATTTACGGTAGGTAATTCCTCGACATCCCTTTCCCCCGTAATGGTCAATATTGGGTCAAACACTGATTTTGCAACTCTTATATCGTTCTCTTTAATAATTGGGTCCATTCTAGCAATTCTTATGTCAAAGTTATTTCTTAAGGCCAGGATCATTGAGTCCTTTAATGTCAGGTTTAGAAACTTCATATCACTCATATTAAACTGTACGTCAGGTGCATTCTCTTCCGTATAGTCATTCATTACCTTTGTCATTTCAGTCGGGGCTATTTTCAGTATATCTCCAAGCGCCTCTACATAGGAGTTCTTTGCTTCCACTTTTATCTTTGGAAACATTAATATGCTTAATAGCAAAATAATATTTAATGTATATTTAATTTTGAAAAACATTTCAAATTTTATCTGCCCATTATGAGGGCCATTGCCTCAGCTCTGGTAGCCGGGTTTTTCCTGAAAATACCTCTTACCACAGATGTCTGGGCTTTGCTTCCTGCTTTTTTTACTCCCCTCATTGCCATACATAGATGCTCTGCTTCAATAACTACCATTACACCTTTTGGCCTGAGTGCCTTCATGATTGATTCCGCTATTCCCGTAGTGAGTCGTTCCTGAACCTGTGGTTTTTTTGACTCAATTTCCACTACTCTTGCAAGTTTGCTTAAACCGGTTACCCTTGGACCATTAGGTATGTATGCGACATGAGCTTTTCCTATAAAGGGTAACAAATGATGTTCACAAACTGAAAAAAATGAAATATCCTTCATTAGAACAATTTCATCATGATCCTCTGATTTTAATACTTTAATTACTTTCGATGAGTCTACCCCAATTCCTGCAAATATCTCTTCGCACATCTCAGCGACACGTTTAGGTGTATCTTTTAAACCTCCCCGTTCAGGATCTTCACCGATTCCTTCCAGAAACAATTTAACTGCCTTAATTATCTTTTTTTTATCCATTGCTCTTATATTCAAAATGTTATATAAATTTTTACTATAATGACACCGATTTTTCTGGTCAAGAATCAAATTAAACCATGCTTTTCGAGTATTTTCTTAAGCTGTTTTTCGTGTTCTTCACTCATATTGCAAAGAGGCAATCTCATTTCACCATTGAGTCTGCCCAGTAATTTCATTGCTGTCTTTACCGGTATCGGGTTTGTCTCTATGAACATCGCTTTACATAGCGGAAAGAGACTATTATGCAGTTTTTGTGAATTTTCTATCTCTCCGTTAAGAAAGCTTGAGACCAACTCTGACACTTCTCGTGGCAGAATGTTAGCAATAACAGAAATAACTCCTTTTCCTCCTACTGACATGATGGGAAGTGTCAATGAATCATCTCCTGACAATACGGTTATATCACACATGTTTAAAATCTGGCTTGCCTGATCGATGTCACCAGTCGCCTCTTTAATAGCAACAATATTTTTAAACTCAAAAAGCCTGGCTACTGTTTCAGGAGAAATTGAGACACCTGTCCTTGATGGAACGTTATAAATAATTATGGGAATATCCACCTCTTCCAGAATGGCCTTATAATGATTATAAAGGCCCTGTTGTGTAGGTTTATTATAATAAGGTGTTATTATTAATGAGCCATCAGCTCCTGTTTCCTTTGCATGGTTGGTCAGACTTATGGCTTCGCTGGTGTTATTAGAACCTGTCCCTGCTATAACGGGTACACGGCCATTCGCTGTCTCTATTACTTTGCCGACAACGTCTCCATGCTCCTTGTGGGTCAATGTGGGAGACTCCCCAGTAGTTCCACATGGTATTATGGCATTTGTGCCATTTTCGATATGGTAGTCCACTAGTTCTCCCAGCTTATCATAATCTACTATTCCATCTTTAAATGGTGTAACCATGGCAACTATCGATCCAGTAAACATAAATTTTAATCCCTCCTTTTCTGCCTAACGATATTAATTCTGTTCAAATATTTTACACACTGGACGACCTTAAAAGGTTTTGCTTTATTGTATAATGTTTGTATATAAGCTCTTTCATTTCTCGCACTGCACTTTCAATTCCAACAAAGATTGCTCTTGAAATAATGCTATGACCGATATGCAGTTCTTCTATATCCAGGTGCTCAACGATAGGACCGGTATTTTTGTATGTCAAACCATGTCCCGCATTTACTCTCAACCCCACATCCTGTGCAATCTTAACCGCTTCATTTAATATTTCCAGCAACTCATCGCTTTGTTCTTCTCTCTCTGCATTGGCATAACTTCCCGTATGCAGTTCGATTGATTGTGCTCCAACTTCTTCAGAAGCAATTATTTGCTCTTTATCAGGGTCTATAAAAAGACTTACATATATATCATTGTCTTTAAATTTTTTTATTATCTCCGTAAGCAATTTCTTTTGCGATGTAACTGATAGCCCTCCTTCTGTAGTGATCTCTTGTCTCTTTTCTGGTACGAGAGTTATTTGCCTTGGTTTTATCTTAAGGGCAATATCAACTATTTCCTGAGACGTTGCCATCTCCAGGTTAAGTTTGGTAAATACTGTTTCACGTAATAACTCAAGGTCTCTATCCTGTATATGCCTTCTATCCTCTCTTAGATGTATTGTGATAATATCAGCACCACCCAGGTCAGCAAGTCCTGCTGCAATTACCGGATCGGGTTCATAGGTCATCCTTGCCTGTCTTATTGTTGCAACATGGTCTACATTAACGCCTAATTTAATCATATTTTATATTATAAAAGTTTTTAAAGTATTATTCCTTTTCTACTATGGTCTCAACAATGTCAACATGAGACTCTGGAGGATTTCCTTCTATTTCCAGACCTTCTGGGATTTTGCAAATAACAGCTTGATTATATGGCCCTGGGGGGATGAGTGAACTGACATCAATATATGCCATGATATCTTTCGGATTCAGCATGTCCAGCATTAACTTTGGACCCTTCAGGCTCAAACTAATATATTCCTCTTTTAGTTTCACCCTGAAATCATAATTTATAGGATGAAATACGTTTACCTTAATATTATCAAATGCCTTTGTACCCATTTGTTCGGTTACATGAAACCATACATTTATTTCTTCCTCACATTTAACCGGTACAGAAATATATTTACCATCTTTCACTATTGAAATGGTATTATCTATATCCACTACCCAGGGAAATGTTCTATTTTGTTCACTTGTTATTCCTCGTATATTTATTACACTTGTATTAATAGTATCAGCTTCATTGAGCATATTTACTGGCCCTGTTACAAGAACTTCTCTGGGATAAAAGAACTCACTGTTTATTTCATAACCAAGTGCAGGTGTTCCCTTTTTTTGTATCTGTACTTTAACGTATTTGCTTTCTAATCTCCCTAATGTTATTTCAATTTCATTAGGGACTATTGAATTCAGTCTTGTCTCTCTTGGAAAATTGAAGTTTCTTCTTGTAAGTCGGATTGTTCTTTTAAAATTATCCTCTTCTGCATCAGTTATATCAGGTATATCAAATCTTGCTTTAATTTTATTGTCTTTTATCATATCAGATATTCTATCAATTATATTCTGAGGACCGCTTAAAGCGACAGATATTACATCACTGCTGGTATCCATTATTGTCAGACCGGGTGGGGCATTAATTGTTAACTGGATATCCTCTTTAATATCACCGGTATGCTTATTAATAGCATAAAACCAGAGTGCCATGGCCATTATCAGAGCCATGCTCTTTGCTCTTAAATTGGTAAATAAAATATTTTTTATCAAGACTAACCACTCCGATTTTCTTTAACTGTACCTGTTGAAATTCTTTCTAATTCATTTCTTAATTCATCGGGTGTAACATCTTCATTTATCTTTCCTCCTACTGCCACAGATATCAGTCCGGTCTCTTCAGAAATAATTATTGAAAGTGCATCAGCCTCTTCTGTAATACCAATACCTGCTCTATGTCGTGTTCCACATGTTTTTGATATATTCTCGTTCTCAGTTAATGGAAATAAGCAGCCTGCAGCGGCAATCCTCGCTTCTTGAACAATAACTGCACCATCATGAAGTGGTGTACCAGGCCAGAAGATTGTGCTTATCAAATCACTTGAAATATTAGAATTTATTTTTACACCACCATCTATATAATGGCCCAGCCCATCTTCACGCTCGATTGTTATCAGTCCTCCTATCTTATTTTCAGATAAGGCAGTCACCGCCCTTACAATTTCTTTGGCGACTGATATTTCTGACTTTACAAACATTCTGAAAAATGGACTTTGCCCTAATTTGATAAGAGCCCGCCTGAATTCCGGTTGGAAAAGTATAATTACCGGAATAATAAAAACCGGTAAAAATTCAGTAATAAGCCAGTTAACGGTATAAAGCTCAAGCTTTTTTATAAAAAATAGTATTACTATAGTAACTATTACTAATGTAAAAGCTAAACCGCGAAGGATGCCGGCTCCGCGTGTTCCCTGCATTATTCTTAAAATTGTATATAAAAGAATAAATATTATAAATATTTCTCCACATGATTTTATTAACATCCATCCGTCACACCAGTATGGATGAATGATGCTATGTAGATTTTCAAAAAATCCGAAAAAACCATTCATTAAGTTTTCTCCTTACTGCCTGTATGTACAAAGATATTGGGTATGATATTAATTCTTTCCTCTCAATTTCTGAATTCAATACTTCTGTACATTTTGATAACTTGTACTGCATCTTTTACATCATGGACTCTGACAATATTTGCGCCTTTTGATACAGCAATTACCAACGAAACTAATGTGCCAATAAGACGCGAATTATTCTCTTTCGTATCGTTGCTTCCGGAAAGTTCAAGGGCCTTGCTGATAAATGATTTATGTGAAGTACCTATCATAATTGGCAGATTCAGGTGTTTGAATTTATTTAAATGCTTAAGGATTTCAAGGTTGTGTTCAGCCCTCTTGCCAAAACCTATTCCAGGATCAATTATTATTTTATCACGTGCGATCCCCGACTTAACGGAATATTCAATTCTTCTTTCAAGAAATGAGATTATTTCCGGAATTAGCTCAACATAAACTGGATCTTTTGGAAAATCATGTGGACGGCCTCTAATGTGCATGATAATTATGGGTGTGTTGTTTGCGGCTGCTACTCTTACCATTTCCTTATCAGCCTGTAACCCGCTAATATCGTTAATAATCTGAGCTCCAGCCTTAATAGCTTTATCAGCAACTTCAGATTTATATGTATCAATGGATATTGGGATTTGTATCTCTTTGCTTAGTTCTTTAATAACTGGTACAATTCGTCTTGCTTCTTCCTCGGCAGAAACATAAGTTGAATTCGGCCTGGTAGATTCACCTCCTATATCTATTATGTCAGCACCATCATCGATCATTTTTCTCGCACGATTTAATGCATCTTCTATATCATAATACTTTCCTCCATCGAAAAAAGAGTCTGGTGTTACATTCAAGATACCCATCACAAGTGTTTTTTTACTTATATCAAGATATCCTTTGTCGTGTCTTATAATCAAGAAAACTTACCACTTTTCCTCTAAATGATACACAATTACTTCAGCAAGTTTAGCCAGACTTTCTTGAGAAGCAGTTTTTATGTTTTCACCACGTCTTACGACAAACTCTGCTGATTGTTTTATCCCTTTCTCTTCTATAAGTGTTCTTCCCGTTATTCTATCAACGAGTTTTATATCAACAGATATTGTTACTCGACTCTCAACTATATCATCCGCCACATTAGAAGAGAGCATGCCTTCCGTCAGTTTCACTATCTTGCCAGTCAAAATTGTGTCTGCATTATCTTTTTGGACAATTCTTAATTTTGTTTTAGACATGATTTCATCTTTTAATGCAGTTGTGAGATCAAATTCAAGACCTCTTCTGAAAGTTTCATTTTCAAAAATTGGAATGTAAATAGTATTAATCTTACGACTGATCAGTGATTTAGATGTATATCCACATCCGGATATCAATACAAATAGAACGATGATACATGTTAATTGCCTGAATGAAATTCTCCTATTATGACCAGCCTGGATATTTTGTTGTTTTATTTTTGTCATTTTTATAATATTCATCCTTTTATCTCACCGCCCCTACTTTCTTAAGCATTTTAATTTTCTCTTCTGCCATAGCTGCCCATTCAGTATCCGGATAATTTTCTACCACAGATTCAAAATATATGAATCCCGCGTCTGGCCTTTTCCGACGCAAATAAAATACACCTGTCTCATATTCTCTCTCGGCAAGTTTAATATCTATCTCATTAATAATTTCATTTGTTTCATTAACCAAAGCTCCTTGTGGATTATTTGCAAGGTATACCTCAAAACCATTACGTGACTTAGTAAGCAAATCAAAATTTCTTTCCTGTACACGAATATTACTTAAACTGCAGTATGGAATTCTGAACTGAGCATACGGTACCCATTCACTATTAGGATAATTTTCCATAACACTCAGAAAGCTGTCTTCTGCCTGATCAAATTGACGTAATTGGTAATAGCACTCTGCAATCTTTACTTGCGAATCGGCAGCAATAAACCCAAGTGGATTCCGTTCTATTATCCTCTCAAATACTTTAATAGCTCCATTCTCATCACGTTCCATTTGGGCAACACCGACCTGGAACTCTTTGTCTAAAATTTCCTGTAACCTGCGAGTGGCAGGATCCTTTTCTATCAATTGTTCATATGCCCTGAATGAACTTCTATAATCCTCTGCTAGATAATATGCCTTAGCTATGTTTAGTTGTGACTCTTCAGCCAGTTCTGTTCCGGGGTTATCTTTAATAACACCTTTTAAAATACCAACAGCACTTATATATTCTCTCTTAATCATTAATGCGATAGCATATTTATATCGTTGATCAGTTGTTTCTCTTGTCAACTGATCAGGGTCTACCCAACTTGTCTCACCACTCCATACCCATTCCGCATATGAAGCCTTTGTACTAATAAACAAGAAAACAACAAAAATGAAAAACATAAACAATTGTTTTTTCATATATATCTCCACATCTTAAGTTTTTTATTTAATATAAATGATAAATAATATCTTAACACTTTTTCAATCTCATTCTGAAGAAACGAATTTATTGATAAGCATCCGGTATTTTGAATTCTCTTACTAATCAAATAATTTATGATTGATATCGTACCTCCTGATATTTTTACTTTTTCTCTGACTTTTCGACCACAATCAGAACAAATCACCCCCCCTTCTAACGCACTAAAAAAAGAAATGTCTTTGAACTCACCTTCTCCTTACCGTTGACACATAAATTCAGTTCAGGCAGATATACCTAGCAATGCAAGCATTTGTACTTCAAACGCTACGATGTTGACTCTAGGATCACCCTTGTGCGCTATCTCGTGCAATGTATTTATAAAAAGATCAAAAAGATGCTTATTCTTATCATTTTCTTCAGTAAATTCTCTAATTAATTCAAGAATATAAAAAGCTGAATAGTAATTTTTAGAATTATCTCAGTAGGTGAAAATTATCTCGTAAGGCCCATTCTGTCAAAATATTCAATGAAGAGCGACTTCTTCGAATGAATACGATTTGATTATATGTCAATAAATCGATTCCTCCGCTTATGCCCTTCACAGAACGTTTTACTCCTTTCGCCAGCGTCTGAATCTTGCCATAATCACGCGTATATAATGTTACTATCTGACTGGAATCTTTATAATCGATCCTTCTTAATGTAATAGCATCTGTTTTACTGAAATCCATCTTCTACTTTTGGCACATTGTAACCCAGTGTTTTAAGAATCAAGGATTCCTTTTCATGCATAATTTTAGCATCATTTCTGTTCCCATCACGGTATCCCAATAAGTGTAACAAACCATGCACAACATACAAAATTATCTCACCTTCAATGTCAATATCTCTGTTGCCCGCGGTATCAACTGCAATTTCCACCGAAACAACTATTTCACCATTTAAAGCATTTTTATGATCGTTTAAAGGAAAGGCAATAACGTCTGTTACCTCATTCAAGCTAAAGTATCTTTTGTTAAGCTTCTTAATCTCGTCGTTGTCAACAAAAGCGATACTTAGTTTTGCTCCTTTGCCCTTCTTGCCCAGTACTTCTTTTGCTGCTCGTTTAATGATGGTATTCTTTATTTCATAATGCTTTTGTAAGTTTGCTATTTCTACAATCACTTCGTTATTATAAAGGTATATTCTGTTTTATAATTTTTTAATACGTGAGAAAGCAATCCTTGATTAGTAGAGGCCTGTGTCTGCTATAAATCTATCAGGACTGATTATCATAAGCCTCAACAATATCACGCACAAGCCTGTGCCGCACTATATCATTGCGTGTCAGGTAGACAAAATCTACTCCTGCAACGCCTTTCAATCTTTCCTGCACATCTATCAGTCCTGACTTTTCTCCAGAGGGTAGATCTATTTGCGTGATATCTCCTGTAACCACAACTTTCGTCCTTATCCCAAATCGTGTCAGAAAAGTTTTCATTTGCTTAACAGTACAATTCTGTGCTTCATCAAGTATAATGAATGAATCATTAAGTGTTCTGCCTCTCATAAATGCCAGCGGCAGTATTTCTATTAAATTGTTTTCTATGTACTTCTTTACCTGCCCGACTTCTAGCATGTCCGCCAATGCATCGTACAACGGACGCAAGTATGGATTTACTTTTGCCTGGATATCGCCTGGCAGAAACCCCAGACGCTCCCCCGCTTCAACGGCTGGACGGGCAAGCACAATTTTTTTCAGATAACCGCTTTTCATTGTGGAAAGCGCAAGGGAAACAGCCAAATATGTTTTTCCTGTTCCTGCAGGGCCTATGCAAAAAACCAGATCATTATTTCTGATAGCCTTTATGTAACTAGCCTGTCCATCTGTTTTTGGTCTTATTGTTTGTCCTTTTGTAAAAACCTCGATTGACTGGTCGGATTGTGAAGTATCAATTCCCCTGTCTATGTCTGCCATAACGATATCAACGTCATCTTCTTCCAATCTTCCGGACGTTCTTATAATTTTCAATAAACTCTTAACAACGTCAGTTACTCTTTTGACTCGTCCTCTCTCACCTTCATATGTTAGAACTCCATCTCGGGCAACAATCTTAACACCAAAAACATCTCTCATGGTTTTCAGGTTCTTATCATGATAGCCAAACAGAAGAGATGCTTCGCAGTTATTTTCCAGATGAATTTTCTTTTCTATAATTGTGCTGTTTGTTGATACCTCACCCATACGATAACGTTGCTTTTTCTCCTCTGGATTAATATTTAACTATTATTAAGAAAAAATATGCTACCGGTATGCTTATAAGTAATGAATCCAGTATATCAAGTAAGCCACCAAAAGCCGGAATTGCACTGCTCGAGTCCTTAACAGCCATATCCCTTTTTATAATTGATTCTATTAAATCTCCAATTATGCCAGACGCGCCGACCAATAGTCCAAAAGGAACTATTAAATAGAACGGCAGCACCCTCATTCCCGGCAGGGCATTAAGCCCTATAGCAATCATCAGGCTGCAAAATAAAGCAAATGATGCACCTTCAATGGTTTTGTTCGGACTGAAGGAAGAAAACTTGTGCCGTCCAAACTTTCTGCCAAAAAGATATCCTCCGATGTCACCACCTTTGGTTAACAACAATACAATGAGTATTACACTCAACCCATTAGGCATATGCCTAATCAGCATAATAAATGAGAGAAAGAAGCATATATATATTATTCCGAAAACAGTAACCGAAATATTTTTAATCGTATCCTCAATGCCTCTTTTAAGAGCCTGAACAAAAAACAACCAGAAGACGATGGGAAATAGTATACAGGAATATATTGTCTTCAACCCCTCTTCGTAAGTTGAGAACCAGAGCCCTAAGAAGACGATAATCCCTCCAATAATACCTGATACCTTGAATGGCGCAAAGCCTTTCTTTTCTACTATATTATAAAATTCAAATAAGCATATAGCTCCGGCAAGAGTACCTAGAATGCCAATACCGATATCAGAGTTAAAAGCATAATCGATATAAATTATGCCGCAAAAAGCAACCAGCATTGCTGTGCCAAGTATAATTCTTGTCTTGAGCACACTCATTCTATCAGCCCGCCATACCTTCTTTCCCTTTTCGCGTAATCGCTCAAGGCTTCTTCCAGGTGTTTTTTCTTAAATTCAGGCCAATACACTGACGTAAACCACAGCTCAGCATAAGATACTTCCCAAAGGAGAAAATTACTTACACGCATTTCTCCGCCTGTTCTAATGAGCAAATCAGGATCAGACATACCTGCCGTATACATGTACTCTTCAAAAACATCATCATCAATATCTTTAAGTTTACGCACCCCTTTTTTTACATCCGCAGCCAATTTTATTGTTGCATCTATTATCTCAGTTCTCCCGCCATAATTAAGTGCAAGACACAATATCATACCCTTGTTATTCTTGCTCTCTTCCATACTGATAGACAACTCTTTTTTTACGCCATCAGGCAGGGCTTCTGTTCGTCCAATTGTTTTGAGCCTGATGTCATTATCTTCTATTGTTTTTCTTTCCGCGATTAAAAATTTTTTCAACATTCTCATTAAAAAGTTTACTTCAGTTTTCGAGCGTTTCCAATTCTCATTTGAGAAAGCATAGAGCGTTAATTGACCTATATTTTTTTTAGCACATTCAGTCGTTATTTCCCTTACGGAATTAACGCCTTCTTCATGTCCCATGACCCTCATAAAACCTCTTCGCCTTGCCCAACGTCCGTTTCCGTCCATGATAATTGCAACATGATTTGGCAATTTGTTTTTCTTAGTCATTATTCAATTACTGATAATCTGCGAACGTTCCGGACCCACAGAGATCATTTTCACTTTCACTCCAACAATATTCTCAATTGTTTTAATGTAATTTCTGGCCTTTTCAGGCAGATCTTCCGCGCGTCGTACTTTAGATGTGTCTTCACACCAACCGGAAACTTCTTCATAAATTGGCTCACAATTATTCAAAACCTCTATATTTGCAGGAAATGTGTTATATAATTTTTCGTTGTTTTTATATCCTGTACATATCCTGATAGTTTCCTGATCATCAAGAACATCCAGTTTCGTTACAATAAGTGAGTCTACACCACTAATCCTTACAGAGTGCTGTATGGCCACTGCATCAAGCCATCCACACCGCCTTGGCCTGCCGGTAGTAGACCCAAACTCTCCGCCTTGTTTGCGAATATGTTCTCCCTGTTCCCCGTCAACTTCTGTAGGAAAAGGTCCACTGCCAACTCTGGTTGTATAGGCCTTGGTTATTCCTATGATATTATGAATTTGCTTGGGTGAAACCCCAATACCGGAAGAGACCCCTCCTGCTGCCGAATTAGACGAAGTAGTAAAAGGATAAGTCCCGAAATCAACGTCTAATAATGCGCCTTGAGCTCCTTCAAAGAGAATTTTCTTATTCTCTTTGAAGGCTCTAGCCATGAAATCTACCGTATCACATACAAACGGAGCTATCTTATCTGCATACGCACAATACTCTTCATAAATATCTTCCCAGGAGACAGGTTCGTCATCATATAAATTAACAAAAATCCTGTTCTTCTCTTCTACTGTTTTTTTAAGTTTTTCCTTAAAATGTTCTTTTTGTAATAATTCGGCGACTCGTATACCTTCCCGTGATATCTTATCGGTATAACACGGCCCGATACCCCGTCCGGTAGTACCAATCATCGAGTTACCCTTTTGCTTCTCTAAAAGTAAATCCAATTTCTTATGATACGGAAAAACGACATGCGCACGATCACTGATAAACAAATTACCATTTACGTTAATATTTCTTTTTGCTAAACCATCAATTTCATCTAAAAACAATTTTGGGTCTAAAACAATCCCGTTTCCAATTACGCATTTTTTGTCCTGATGCAAGATTCCTGATGGTATTAAGTGAAATATAAACTTTTCATCACCAATAATAAGGGTATGTCCGGCATTACCACCGCCCTGATACCTTACGATAATATCATAATCCTTTGCTAAAATATCTATGATTTTCCCTTTGCCTTCATCTCCCCACTGTAATCCGATAACACAGGTATTTGCCATAAATTACTCACTTCCCAATAAATAAAATGTATAATCAGTAAAAACCAAACAATTGGTATAAAACACAGAAGCTATTGAAAAATATAAACTTGCAATTATAAATTATTAACATTAAATGTCAACAAGAATAAGAATACGGCACATTTCAGCAACTTCGATTCCAATTGTTTTCTCACCTGCCTTCAGTAATCTACCTGTTAAAATCATATGAAGATGCCATTATACCAAAACCGGCTTAGTTTTTGTCTTTTATCCGTCCCCGCCAGAATGCGTCGGGCTGGCGAAAGGCCTGATGGCTGGGCGAAAAAAACAAATCTAAGCTGCTATTATCCTCGGACTGGAATACGCCGAGGACTTTCCCATCTCAATTAATCAATGCTTCAATTATAAAATGACTTGAGTTCAAGAATTGTGAATAAGGAAAGAAGGAATGTGTTTTAAGAAAATACTGACTTATATGAATGCAAACGAGGACAAATTGATTATTACTAAATTAGCAGAATATATTAATCTTATAAATATATGAATATTATGAGGGTAACATAGACCGTAGCAGGATTGTCCTTAATCCTTAAATTTCAGATCACTAATATGCCTGGTTAACTCTGGAAGGTCAAATGGTTTAGTGATAAGAAAGTCAACTTTCAAGTTCTTTTCCTTTAGAAGGATAAGGTTTTCATCCCAGCCTGTGATTATACCTATTTTTGGACACTTATCTAATTTATTCAGGGCTCTTATCACATCGTATCCAGAGACAATCGGCATTGCCAGGTCACACAGAACCAGGTCAAAGCTTTCTCTCTTAGATAGTTTTATCGCATCCGCTCCATTGTCAACCGTTATAACATTGTGGCCATAATCCGAAAGATATTCATCCAGGAGCTTACCTACATTTATTTCGTCATCCACCACAAGAATATGGAGGATTTTGCATTGTGTACTTTGTACCGGTTCGGAATTTACTTCTATATTATCCATCTTAGCAGCTGTTGGAAACTGCAGAGTAAAGATAGTACCCTTTCCCAGTTTGCTTTCCACTTCAATTTTGCCACCATGCCTGGTTATTATGCCATAGACCGTGCTCATGCCTAATCCGGATCCCACTGGTAGTTTTGTGGTAAAGAATGGGTCAAATATATATTTTTTTACTTCCTCTGATATACCCTTTCCAGTGTCGGTTATACTTATAAATACAATATTATCCTCCGTACTCCATGTACTGAATGATATACCGCCATCTCCAGGCATGGCATCCAGGGCATTATTAATTATGTTAATGAAGATTTCTCTTAATTCTGTCGGGTTACACAATATGGGCGGAACATCCCTCATACCTTTCTTCTCAATTCGGTAATTAATGCCATTTGCCTGAGCCATGTTCTTCCATCTGGGCATTGTGAACTCAATGGCGTTTTTAATTAAATCCCTTATATCACATGGCACGAACCCAACAGTATCCTTTTTGGTTTTGGCGAATTTAAGCATCCTACCGGATATTTGAGCGCCGTCATTAGTAGCCATTTTGATAATTTTAAGCATATCGGTTAATTTGTTATCACTTTTATACCGTCTATCAATCAATTGTATATTACCGGATATGACTGCAAGAATATTGTTAAATTCATGTGCAATCCCGGCAGTTATTACTCCCATAGCTTTTAACTTTTCGGACTGTAAAAGTGATTCTTCCATTTTTTGTTGCTCATTAGCTTCCATAGCAAGAGATACCATATCGGCAATCGATGCGGCAAAATCCTCCTCTTCTTTCGTCCATTCTCTCATAGACCCCGTATGATCGTGACACACTATACCGACTATTTGACCACGTAGTCTGATCGGCACATCCAGTATTGATGTTATACCGAAGGGTTTTAAATGCTTGATGGAAAATTCGTTTGTCCGAGGATCATTGCATGCATCGTCGGCCGCAATTGCACGACTTTCATTCAAGGCTTTAAAATATCTTGGATAATCTTTAGAGCGGAAGACGACCTCTTTTTTATGAAACTCATTACTCATGCTATACAGTTCTTTACAAGAAAATTCTGTGCGGTCACTATTAATGAACCAGACACTAACTTGTTCCACATTCAAGGTTTTAGCATCTATCTCAGTAATTCTTTTTAAAGCGGACACTAAGTCTGAGTAATCTTGTCTCGATAATTCCAGAAGTTTCTTTTGTTGATTGATGATTTTTTCTGTTCTTTTTTTAAGTGATTCTTCGATTTGCTTGCGTTCATTTACCTCTTCCCTGAGCTTTTGAATTAGTTTTTTTCTTTCTTCTTCAATTCTAAGCTTGTAAAGGGTTATCTCTATTGTTTTGCTTATATCATCATTTGAGAAAGGTTTAATAATATATCCATAAGGAAAAGTCTTTTTTGCTCTTTCAAATGTTGCATCATCTCCATAGGCAGTAATGTATATCACAGGAATATCAAATTTTGAATGTATTATCTCTGCAGTTTCAATTCCATCCATTCTGTCCTGTAATACGATATCCATCAAAACGATGTCTGGGTGTTCTTCTTTTACAATTTGAATTGCCTGCATTCCTGTTGTGGCTACAGACGGGACGGTATACCCTGACTTAGTCAATCTCATTTGCAAGTCTCTTGCCACAAAAATTTCATCTTCAACAATCAATATCTTTACTTTATCCATATTTTATATCCTTCTGTTCTAAACAATTTCCTTAAATCGAATTTCGAATTTTGTACCTTTATCTTGAATTTGTTTAATTTCTCCCATGAGTTTAAATTCAACCAAATCAACTATCATTCGAAATCCAAACCCCGGAGAATCCTTAAAGTCAATCATGTCTGATAATCCAATACCATTGTCACTGAAGATAAATCCAATCTCTCCATTACTCATTTTGTGTATTATTATTTCAACTTCACCTGCCCTATTTCCAGGGAAAGCATATTTTAAAGAGTTAGACATCAACTCATTAATAATCAATCCACATGGAATAGATGTATCGATACCTAATGAAATATTTTCAATATCTAATTTTAATCTTACTTTCCCTGTACTTATCTTATAAGAAACGAATAGATTATTTGCTAAATCTTCAACGTATTCTTTTAGTTTTATTTTTGACAAGTCCTTCGAGTGATAAATTTTTTCATGGATAATTGCTATAGAGTTGACGCGATCTTGGCACTCTTGCAACATTTGAATAGCATTCTGGTCCTTGACGTATTGGGATTGAAGGCTTAGCAAACTTATGACAACTTGCAGATTGTTCTTCACACGGTGGTGAACTTCTTTCAGAAGCACTTCTTTTTCCCTGAGAGAGTCCTGCATTCTACTCTCTGATCTTTTACGTTCTGTAATATCTACAGCAACACATATTATCCCTTGAATACTGCCTTCAGGATCTAACATCACAGAGGCCGAAAACAGTACAGGTATTTTGTTGCTGTCTTTTGTAATATAGAATGTTTCCCTGTTACGAATAGTTGCTCTTTTCGCTAAACTGACATCATCTCTCCATTTAATAAAATCTTTTGCCTCTTCAAAAATCATATCAACCGGCTTATTTACAATTTCATCTTCAGTATAGCCGAGAAGCTCCAGGATGTTTTGATTAACCGTACTGATTAATCCAGAGGGTGATATCACAAGCAGGCTCTCCCTCATATTGTTTAAAATATTTTCTACATAATCTTTTGAAACCGTTGTCTCTAGCAGGTTATCTATCATTCTGTTAAAGGAAGCAGCCAGGACACCTATTTCATCTTTTGAACCTATTGGAACCTTATTTTTTAGATTACCTTTAGAAATATTTTCGGTTGCTTTTACTAACTGATAAATAGGTCGACCAAGGATTCGTTTAAGCAGAATATAAATCGTCAAACAAGTAGTAAAAATGGTAATAATAATAGTTACTGCCATAACCATTTTTACATTATGCAATTTCCGATTAAGACTTGAGTGCGAAACGCCCAGATGGATCATCCCGATTATTTCTGTGACTTCCTTTGATGTACCCAAAATCAGATCTTCATCAATTCCTTCAATATAATTTTTTACTACAATAGTTGTTGAATGTTTACTCACGGGGCCAGCATCTTCTGAGCTCTCTTCGTAGAAAAAATCTCCACTCATATCTTCCACACGGCAAAACACAATGTCCTTCTGCGACATTACACCTTTTGTCAATCTGGTAATAGATTCCTTGTCTCTGATTAAAACCGGGTATTCACTTATTGTTGACAAATTATCCATAAGAACATTAATTCTTTCATCTAATTCAAGTTTTAATATACGGGTTTGATATCTGATAATATAATATCCCAGTGCAAACCCAAAAACCAGAATTATACTGAAGGTAAGTAAAATCACCTTTCTGTTAATGCCTAGTATCATTTTCCGAAAACCTCACTTGATTCTTCTATAATATGTGAAGGAATTAAAATACCCAATCTTTCCGCAACCAATAGATTAATGGAAAGTTTTATATGATCCGGTTCTATTGGTTCTATTGGTTCTATGCTAATAGGTTTAGTCCCGTTTATTATCCTCAGGGCTATTGTTCCTGCTTTTTTGCCTGATTCATAATAATCACTCTCTAAAGAGGCAAATGCACCTGCTTTTGTATAAGAAGAAGATAGTCCAATTACCGGTAATTTTTTCCTTATACCTTCAAGTAATAAATACTTTACTGATTGACTGAAATATACTCTTGTGTCCGGTATCATCAAGAAAGAATCTATCACCTCGGAGATATCCTTAAAAGCATCTTTAAACTCTTTACCGGAATTTACTTTTCTGCTGATTAGTTTGTATTTCATCTCATTGCATTCAATTAATATTTTATTGAATACCGGATCTGACGTGGACGAATAGATCACTCCAATTCTTTCTGTATCCGGTAAAATCTTTTTAATGTATTCTAGTTTAATTCTGGCAGGCACATCCAGGTAAACACCAGTAAAGTTTGAGTTATTGAATTCTCTATAGCTAAGAATCATCGAAAATATGAGAGGTATTTTATTAATTTCCTTGTCTGCAAGCATAGTTGCTTGTGGTCCAATGGCAAGCACAAGATTGGGGTTTTCTGTAAGTATCTGTCGAATGATTAATCCAGGTGGTTGCCTTTCCAGATAGTATTCTGAAACAAGAGGGTTTGTGCTTTCCTCTGCAAAAAAAGCTTTGAATCCTTTAAAGGATTGCTGATAGGGATCAATATCAGAAGAAAATATAACGGCAATTTTTGCCTGTGTAGATGCAAAACACCAGGTGCAGAAAGGAATCAGTAGTATCAGAATCCATCCACAATGCCACAAAGAACGCAAATTTTTATATATTATGAACAATTTTTCTATGCTCTTAAATACTAAATAAATTTTTTATTGATAAGTAATAATACACATCCCTGTTTTCATATAATTAGTGTCGCCATGTTATGCTTGCATATACGCTGCGCTCTATACCGGTTGTTTGGGTATTTATAATTGATGAAGGACCGTACTCTTTATGGCGCTTTTCAAGCAGGTTTTTGCCTACAATAGAAAGTTCAATTTTTTCTGTCGGGTTCCAGCCCAGCCGTGCGTCAAGAGTGATATAGCTATCCACATTTACACTTGGAACGCTGTCTACATATCTGATCCATGAATCCAGCTCCAGATTTCCTGGCAGGTCCATCATTGAACGGATGGAAAACTGGTGGTTAGGGATGTCATCTTCAAAACCATCTTCTGTAATCGTATCATTGCTGTCACCTTCAGTGTGAAGCTGCATATCCATGTAAGAGTAAGACCCCTTAATATTCCACCATTCCAACGCTTGCCATCTTGCTGCAAGTTCAACCCCATATGAGGCTCCGTTCATCTTATTTCTAACGGAAATGGGAATGGTCAAATCAGGCAATGGAGTTCCGCTCTCTATTGTTAGAAGATCGTAATATAGATTGTAAAAAGCAGCAGCATCAAAAGAGAGATGATTAGTAGGTTGAGTCCGATATCCGATCTCGAACGCAGTGAGAACTTCAGAGTCAAAATTGTTGTCGCCAATTATCACACCCAGGGTGGCAGGTGAACCCGGAAATAAGGTACCAGGTGCAATTGACTCCTTATCTAAGCGAATAGTATGTTCTAATCGGGAGGGGGTCCTTACCGCACGTGAAATGGCCCCCCATACGGTATTCTTTGTATTCGGCGTATACAAGATACGACTACTTGGCTGCACTTCAATTCCCGTGTAATTGTTATGTTCAATCTTAGATCCAAGCGTAAAATAAAGCTTATCCGGAATCAGTGTTATCTCATCTTGTACGAAGGCGCTGAAAAACGGATCTTCACGGCTGGTCTCTGATACAGAAAGTGTGTTAGAACCTCTAATGTCATCGGTGGTAAAGCGGAATTTAGCTCCCCACAGGATTTCATTATTTAATGGCAGATGGAATCGATGGTGGAAGTCGATATCAAATGTGTCGCGAATTTCTTCAATTACAAATTCACTACGCTCGGTCCGATCGTAGTAAAACTGTAATGAAAGATCAGAATCTTCACTCAAAGTTCGGTTCCAGCGAAAGAGGAGATTTCCACCGGATAAATCAATATTCCCGTCAATTCTACTGGATAATGAAGCAGTAGATAGATCTGGTACTGTAACACGCTGACCTGCAGTTCCATCGTAATAGTCACCTTGAAATGTTAATTTGTCATTTTCTCCTTTATCCCAGTCAACTCTAAAACCACCTCGTCCCATGCGCCAGTCATCATGGCCTTCAGTGCCGCCTGCAGTTTCGGTATTGTCTCTATTGAAATACTTTGCATAGGCACGGTAACTCAAATTTCCACCAATCTTACCACCATAGCGAGCACCTCCAAAACCCTGTTCTTCAGTTCCTATGCCAGTAGTTACGAGGCTGCCTTGAGTCTCCGTTGCCTTTTTTGTTATAATATTTATCACTCCATTAACGGCGTTTGCTCCCCAAAGTGTACCGCCAGGCCCCCGAACCACTTCAATTCGGTCAATATCTTCCAACAAGGTATCCTTGACTTCCCAGATAACTCCGGAGAATGCCGGCGTATACACACTGCGACCGTCAATCATTACCAGGAGCTTGTTGGCAAAACGGCCGTTGAAGCCTCGTGAAGTGATGGCCCATTTATTTGCATCCATGCGCGCCACTTGAATTCCGGGTACCATACGTAGCAGATCAGGTATTGTTCTGGCACCTGAACGACGGATATCCTCAGATGTTATGACAAAAGTAGCAGCCGTAGTATCAGACTGCTTCTGTTCCTTTTTTGCAGCCGTTATAACGGTTGGGATATGCATAAAAAAGAGATCTTCCGGCATAATCTCTGTTTTAAGATCTGAAGTTTCAGCCCACAAAGCAGAACAGGCTCCCATTACCAATATGATTATCATTCCCAGGTTTTTAATTATATTCCTCATATTATGCTTTTTGTAATATTTCAGGTACATTACGAATCTTTAATCGTTAAAGCAGTTTTCACATAATTCAAACATTTTAGATTACTAATACGTAATTGATTTGGTTTTCTTATTTCTTCCATGAAATAAATTGGATTTGGTCAGACCAAATTGGTTAGGAACGCACATAAGAATTGTAGATTATTTTCCTTGAGAAATAGGTGAATTACTGTTGAACTGCTCAAAATATTTAACCCCCAAAAAAATTCATTTGTAGGATATCAAGGAAATGCAATAATCATGTTTGTGATAAATAACTTTTAGATACAATTTTTCCAGTATGTTATTATGGCAAAGTTGTAAAGTCAAGCATAAAGGATGTTTAAATTCATTTTCTTTGATTTTGACATATTGCTTATTTTCTGATACTATTTTTTTAACCAGAAAAGCTGTAACTAATTACGTATTACCTCTTTATGCATCTCCACTGTTTAACCAATTTAATGATTCAGTTCATAGTATAGCCGAGTAAAGAATTACAATCTTAAGAACACAATTATGGTTGAAATGAAAAAGATTATTGATGGATTTAAACATGCATTTGCAACTGAGGCAGCTAAATTTGTTGATAATGATATTATCTTAATTAGAAAATTAGCAGACTATGTAGTAAAGCGAAATATGTCCATGCCCGCTATTATGTTTCTTGAATCTGTTCGGCCCTTAAACTTTGTTGGCAGTCAGGCCATGGTTTTCTTTAAACCGATATTTTCACGTTTTTTTACTAGAGAAGAGTATGATAAACTGGCGACTATGTTAGAAAATAGGGAAGTCATAGACTTACTTATAAAAGAGATTGAGCAAAAGAGTGAGGCAAAATGACTGAAAATTTCAATGTAATTGTTGCCACAGATTGTGGCAGTACGACAACGAAAGCAATACTTATCGAAAAAAAAGGTAATGAATATAGACAAACTTTCAGGGGCGAAGCACCGACAACCGTTGAAGCCCCCTTTGAAGATGTAACAAGAGGTGTTCTCAATGCTTTTGCCGAGCTTGAAGAGTTGTCTGGTCGAAAGATACTGGATGGTGAAAAAATTATTACACCGGCAAAAGAGAATATAGGCGTTGATATTTATATATCAACAAGTAGTGCCGGAGGAGGACTTCAAATGATGGTGGCCGGTGCGGTATTGACAATGTCTGCACAAAGTGCACAAAAGGCAGCTTTAGGTGCGGGAGCAATAGTCATGGATGTAATAGCCTCAAATGATAAACGTCTACCTCATGAGAAAATCGAGAGAATAAGAGATCTACGTCCGGATATGATACTGCTGTCGGGAGGAACTGACGGTGGAACAGTATCGCATGTTGTAGAGTTGGCAGAGTTTATTGGTGCAGCTAATCCCAGACCACGACTGGGAATGACGTTTCAATTACCGGTTATATATGCCGGTAATAAAGACGCACGAGACAGGGTTAATGATGTATTGAAGGATAAGACCGCACTAAGAATAACGGACAACTTGCGGCCTAAGCTGGAGAGAGAAAATCTTGGCCCTGCAAGACAGGAGATCCAGAATCTATTTTTAGAGCATGTCATGGCACATGCCCCGGGATATAAGAAGTTAATGACATGGACGGGCGTGCCCATAATGCCAACCCCAAGTGCGGTAGGTGAGATGATGCAGGCAATTGCCAGGAAAGAAAACATCAACGTAGTCGGTGTTGACATAGGAGGTGCGACTACAGATGTATTCTCGGTTTTCGGTGGGGTCTTCAATCGTACTGTCAGTGCCAACTTTGGAATGAGTTACAGCATATCAAATGTTATTGCTGAAACCGGTATTGAAAATATAATGAAATGGCTCCCTTTTGAATTAGAAGAAGCTGACATTCGCAACAGGATAAAAAACAAGATGATTCGCCCCACTACCATTCCTCAACTGCTGGAAGATCTGATACTTGAACACGCCATAGCAAGAGAGGCGTTAAGGCTCTCATTTGTGCAACATAAAGCGCTTGCTGTCGGATTAAAAGGGGTCCAGAAGCAGAAGGACATATCAGAATCATTTGATCGGGCCGCGGAAGAGGAAACACTTATTGAAATGAACAGGCTTGATCTTATCGTTGGGAGTGGTGGCGTTTTATCACACGCACCCAGAAGATCTCAGGCGATGATGATGATGATTGACGCGTTTCAGCCTCATGGCGTTACCATGATAGCGGTAGACAGTATATTTATGATGCCACATCTTGGTGTGCTTTCTACGATTAACGAAAAAGCTGCGACAGAGGTATTTGAAAAAGATTGTTTAATCTATCTCGGACCATGTATTTCTTTAACAAATTCCGGAAAGCATGGATCACATTGCCTGGACTGTGTAATTACCTATTCTGATGGAAATAAACGGAAAGAATCACTATTGTTTGGAGAGCTTAAGGTCTTTGAATTGGGAGAAAGAGAAAAGGCTGAGGTTGAAGTGACACCAGCCAAAAAATTTGATTTGGGAGAAGGAAAAGGCCAGAAAATAACAAAAGAGGTTACGGGTGGTGTAGTTGGTCTCGTTATCGATGCGCGCGGCAGACCATTCGATCTTCAAGAAGGCAAAGGAAAGGAACCGATGGATAAGGTGCTTTCGAAGTGGAATACAGCCTACGATGCATATCCTGAGTAAATCAGAAGGTTTGAACCTAAACATTTCGGTTCAGGCTATAACCCTTAAACTGTATTGATTAACTAAACAATAGCAAATCATAAAAATGACACACGCATACACGCCAGGCTTAAGACTGGCTCAAAAATTACAAATAAGAAAAAGTAGAAACCTTCCACTTCCCGGAGATGTGATAGTAAAAAAGGGGGATATGGTGAAATCCGGTGACATTGTTGCCAGGACAAATCTGCCTGGTAAAGTCCACTCTGTAAATGTAATAAATCGACTTGCTATCTTACCGAACGATTTACGGAAAAATATGTTAAAAAAAGAGGGTGATAGTGTCGTAAAAGATGAAACGATAGCAGAAACCAAGCCATTTATAAAAATGTTCAAATCTATCTGCCTCTCCCCTATCACCGGCATTATTGAAACTGTTTCAGATATTACGGGGCAGGTTTTATTAAGAGAACCCCCTAAACCTGTCCAGATAAGTGCATATATAGATGGCAAGGTAGTAGAAACAATTGAAAATGAAGGTGTTGTGATAGAAACGAATGCTACTTTTGTTCAAGGTATTTTCGGTATTGGAGGTGAAACGACCGGTGAGTTACAGATAATAGTTAATTCCCCTGATGATATTGTAAAACCTGAGGACATAAAAGAAACTCACAGAGGTAAGATAATAGCTGGCGGTTCAATCATCTATTCAGACGCTATCAAGAAGGCTCTGGAAACTGGTGTTAAAGGAATAGTTGTAGGAGGAATTCGTGATAAAGAAATTAATGAACTTCTTGGCTACGACTTAGGTGTTGCAATCACAGGATCAGAAGATATTAATATAACCATTATTATTACTGAAGGATTTGGTCAAATCAGGATGGCACAGAAGACATTCGATATCCTGAGCCAGAGAGAAGGGTCAGTTGCATCAATAAACGGTGCTACACAAATAAGGGCTGGCGTGGTCAGACCGGAAATCATAATACCCTATAGCAATGAAGACTCTTCCGATATTTCTGCTGAAAGCAAATCTCCTGCAGGTGAGGAATCTGCTGGGATTTCTATTGGTGATCAGGTCCGTATAATCAGAAATCCAAACTTCGGAATGCTCGGTAATGTTAAATCCTTACCAAGTGAATTGCGAACAATAGAAACAGAAGCCAGGGCCAGAGTTTTAGAAGTTGAATTCCCTGATGGCAAAACTGCCATTGTACCAAGGGCAAATATAGAAGCGATTAAGACGTAAAAAAAAATTAAGGTATTAACGAATCAGTGTAGGGGCAAACCTATGTGTTTACCCTCTTTTTCTTTGTGTTCATCAGGATTATCAGGGCAAACACATAGGTTTGCCCCTACACAAAATTCAAAAATCATGAACAGAATATTATTTACATTCGTATTATCTATATTAATTCTTTCATACACCTCTACTGCATTTGCAGTTAGAGGAAACAGGCTCATTCCGCCAAAAACTTTTCTGGCTTTTGATACTCCGAATGACAGCGGCAAGAGTATAACTATCAGGTGGTCCGCTTCTTCAAGTGAATCAGAGGATGTTGAATATGTGGTATATGCATCTGCTAAAAAAAATGGGCCTTTTAGAACTGAAGTTCTGCGCATCAGTTCCAATACCATGTATGAGGAAGGCACAGATTCTCGTTATCACCTTGTAGGTATAGAACCTGATAAATTCTTCAAGAAAAGAGCTTCTGATAAAGATGGCAATGGTGAGTATTTCTTTAAGCTTGTTATGTCAAATTCTGATAGTGCGAGTGTAGGAGTGATCGCATCCGCCACACCAAAGGGAAACTTGTTTAACTGGTCTAGATTGAATAATTTTATAATAATGATCATCTTTTCCATTTTGATATTATGCTGTATCAAACATGCGAAAAGAGCTCCAAGCCTGTTTATCAGAAAAATAAAGGGATTAGATGCAATAGACGATGCGTTAGGAAGGGCTACAGAGATGGGTAAGCCAGCACTATTTGTCCATGGTCTTAACGATATGGACAGCATCTCTACAATTGCTGCTATTAATATACTTGGAAGGATTGCATTAAGGGTTGCGGAATATGACACTCCACTCAAGGTATCAAACATTTATCCAATAGTTTTGTCCGTAAGTCAGGAAGTTGTTAAAGAATCATATTTAGAGGCAGGAAGACCTGACGCATATGTCCAGGATAATGTGTTTTTAGCGGCTTCAGAACAATTTCCTTATGTGGTCGCGTTGAGTGGTATAATGACCCGTGAGAAACCAGCAGCAAATTTCTTTGTAGGGTATTTTTATGCAGAATCTCTGATTCTTTCTGAAACAGGCGCCGCCACAGGGGCTATCCAGATTGCGGCGACAGACGCCTTTACCCAATTACCGTTCTTTATAACAACGTGTGATTATACCCTTATGGGTGAAGAACTGTACGCGGCAAGCGCCTATTTATCAAGAGAGCCATTACTTCTGGGTAGTTTGCGTGCACAGGACATAGCCAAGGGAATTCTTATCGGTGTGATAGTATTTGGAGCATTTCTTGCGACATGTGGAGTTCACTTCATTAGTTTAATCTTTAAACCCGGTTGAACAACCATTAGCGGAAGGCTTGTATAAGGCAGATGTGGATATCTCCTGGTTCCCATTAAATAAATCTATGAAAGGAATGCTGACTGAATGAATTTTCTTAAGAGAACAGTGCCGATGTCAATTGCATTTGTCATGGGCATATTGATGGCTTTTCAATACTATGTACCTCATGAAGCATCACAAAACCTTTTAAAGGTCGTAACCAAATGGGGAATGATAATCTCAGGATTTGCTATGTTCATAGGAGCTTACAGTCTGTTTCATATGCACTGGAACAGGATTAAGCAGAAGGTGTCCGGATGGGGTTATAGCATATTTGTGTTCTTTGGGGCGGGAATAACCATCATCTTTGGTCTCTATAATGGGGGTGAATTTTTTTGGGATGATAAGCAGGCAGGTACAATGTTTGACTGGATATTTGATTATGTACAGGTACCTGCTGCTTCTACAATCTTTTCTATCCTTGCATTTTTTATGGCGTCTGCTGCATACAGGACCTTCAGGGCCAGGAATAAAGAGGCTACAATCCTGCTGATATCTGCCATAATAGTAATGCTCGGCCGCGTTCCGATAGGCACCATGATATCACAATACATCCCGATAGCCGCTGACTGGATAATGTCAGTGCCAAATCTGGCGGCTAAAAGGGCTATTTTAATAGGAGTGTCTATAGGTGTTATTGCGACCTCAATAAAGATAATTTTTGGGATTGAAAGGGCTTATCTTGGTGGTGGTGATTGATGGATAAATTACTCAAAATTGACAGACGCATAATATTTGTATTTGTTGCATTGGCAGTAACAATCCCCTTACTCTTCAGGTTTAAGATGGCTGTGCCTCCAACAAGACACGTTATAAGTATGTATGACAAAATTAATGCTCTTTCTGAAGGTTCTCATGTACTCATATCATTTGATTATGACCCATCATCGAAAGAGGAACTTCAGCCAATGGCAGTGGCCCTGCTACACCACTGTTTTAAGAAGAACATTAAGGTTATTGGTATGACACTTTACCCTGCTGGTACGGGCCTGGCAGAAAAGGCAATCAAGCAAATCGGTAAAGAGTATGGAAAGAAGAGTGGAGAAGACTACGTCTTTCTGGGATTTAAGGCAGGGAGTTCTCTGGTAATAATGAATATGGGTGAAGATATCTACACGGCATTTCAAAAGGATTTTTATGGTAAAAAAACTGTCGGCATGGAGGCCCTTAAAGGAGTCAGTTCATTACGGGACATTGATTACGCTGTTAATCTTACGGCTGGTGGAATCTATGAGGCCTGGATAGTGTATGGCAGAGAAAAATATAATTTTGATCTGGGAGTGGGCTGTACTGCCGTAATGGGGCCTGAGATGTATCCGTTTATTCAGTCTAATCAACTGACTGGATTTCTGGGTGGATTAAAAGGCGCGGCAGAATATGAGACACTGATAGATCACAAAGATAGAGCTGCTGCCGGTATGTCACCGCAGAGTGTGGTCCATGTACTGGTAGTCTGCTTTATACTCTTTGGGAACTTTCTATACTTTAAATCAGGCAGACAGAAATAGACGATGAATAAAAGCAGAGACATTTATATTCTTTTTTTCATATTGATAGCATTCTTTATTGTAAGCGTAGTTTATCTATCCTTTGGTTGGCTTGATATCTGGGGAGATGGGCTGGGTATAATTACGGCTGCGGCAGTAACACTTGCCATGTATAGCTTTCTTTATAAGGATAATCCTGTATTTAAGATTGCAGAAAACCTCTTTGTGGGGGTTGCCATGGGATACTCAATCATCATTGTGTGGTTTAATATCCTAAAACCTGATGTCTTTGAAGCCTTAATAGTGCCTGTGTTCAAGGATACCGGTAAAGCTCCTCAGTATACGGTCATCGTCCCCACGTTACTTGGTTTATTCATGTTCTTAAGGTTTTCATCTAAACTGTCATGGCTCAGCAGATGGTCATTCGCGTTCATCGTAGGAATGGGGGCAGGAATTGCTATTCCAAATTTTATAAACGCCATACTGTTGAGGCAACTTGAACCTATGTTTGCACCATTATATACAGGAAGTTTCTGGGGAACAATAAACACACTACTGGTTCTTATTGGTGTCGTGTCAGTCCTTTTCTATTTCTTCTTTTCTCTGGAGCACAAAGGTGTAATTGGAGGTGTTTCGGTGATAGGTATCTGGTTTCTTATGATCGCCTTTGGCGCTTCTTTCGGCTATACGGTAATGGCGAGAATGTCACTTCTCATAGGACGCATGCAGTTCTTACTAAAAGACTGGCTTGGGATAATACAGTAGATAAGCGTCCTCACCTTCTTTTCTGATAAAGACATTGAATTGCTTTTTCGGTTTTAGCAGATCTATATTTAGTTCACTGCTTTTTTAAATACTTTTTCCAGGAGTTCTGTAACTCTTGCTTTAGGATCAGTCCTTATCTTCTTTTCCTCTTCTCCTATCATATAAAATAATCCTTCCAAAGCTTTGTTTGTTACGTAATCATCAAGATTGAGCGTTCCTGCCTTTACAAATGGTAAAGATGAGAACTTGCTTAGCATATCTTTATAATAACGTGTAGCACCAACCTCGTTCACACTGGATGAAATTATTGGATTGAAGGCATCATAGAGTTTCTCACTCGCTTTTGTCTTAAAATATTCAGTCGCAGCAGTTTTATTGCCATTCAGTATTTTTTTGGCATCGTCGAATGTCATCTCCTTTATTGCATCTATAAAAATTGATTTTGCTTGAGGAGCGGCCTTTTCCGCTGCACGGTTCATACTGACAATAAAATCATCTACCGGTTTGTTATATCCGATTTTGCGTAGTCCATCTGTAACCATTTTAAATTTTTCAGGTATGAGAATCTTAATTGCCTGATTAGCCAGGTATCCATCAAGTTCTGAAACTGATTTTACTGCATTATCTGTTCCTACTGAAATTGCTTCCTTTAGAGCAGTTACGATTGTACTTTCATTAATACTTTCCTGCTTCGAACTGCTAAATAATTTCTTGAGCCCGTCAAACAAGCCTGCCTGGCAAACATGCATAGAGGAAATCTGCACAAATATAATTGCCATGATAATTATTGCTTTTCTCAATTCCTGCCCTCCTTTGGCATCAGGTCATAGGAATTCAACTAGTAAATACTAATTAAATTTTTAAATTGGTAAGCCTTGAAATAAAAACAGGAAAGAAGCGGAGAAATACTTCCTCCCCCTCTTTCCTGTTTAAAATTACTAATTACTTATTATCTAACTTTTATGATAGATGTTGGTTTCGCATTTACAACTGCAGTAAATGAATCACTCGAACTATCACATTTAGTTCCCGAATTGTCATTAACGGTTAAAGTAACAGTGTATGTGCCTTGTTTAGAATAAACATGATTAACTTTAGCACCTTCACCGGTATTACCGTCTCCAAAATCCCATGAGTAACTTAAGCTGTCACCGTCCGCATCAAAAGATCCAGAACCATCAAAATCGGACACTGCATCTAGGCAGCATACATGATTAGGCCCTGCATCAGCGACAGGAGGTGTATTGATTCTGACTTTTGTATCAGTCAGATCACTTGAACATACAGTACCCTTGTCATCATCAATCGACAATTTTACAGCATAACTACCACCTTTGCTGTAAACATGTGTCACATGAGATCCACTTGCTCCACTTGAACCGTCTCCAAAATCCCATGTGTATGACAGAGGATCACCGTCTGCATCACTAGAACCTGAAGCGTCAAAGGAAATCTCATCTCCTGTACATGCCAGGCTTACAGTACTAAGCACGGCCGAAGGAGGTGTGTTGATCGTGATATTCATGGAAGTCGTATCTGTTGAACGATCTGTACCTTTATTGTCATTTACCGTTAGACTTACCGTATAAGTACCGCCATTATTGTAAACATGTGTCACATTAGGCCCACTCTGTTTATCTGTTCCATCTCCAAAGTCCCAGGTATAAGTAAGGACGTCACCATCAAGATCACTTGATCCAGAACCGTCAAATGAAACCTCTCCTCCAGCACATGCAACATTTACTGCATTTATTACTGCAGTAGGAGGAGTATTGATTGTAACATTCATGGTTGTTATGTCCTTGGAGCACTCAGTACCTTTATTATCATCAACTGTTAATTGTACAGTATAAGTGCCTCCCTGAGCGTAGGCATGTGATGCAGTCGCCTCGCTTTGTCCGCCTTGTCCATCTCCGAAATCCCAAGTGTAAGAGAGACCGTCACTGTCAGGGTCATTTGAACCTGAGCCATCAAATGTAATTTCGTCTCCGGTAACAGCCAGATTTACTGCGTTTATTGTTGCAGTAGGATTGGAATTAACGGTAACAAACACTTTCTCTATACTGGTAGAACATCTTGTGAGTTGCATGTCGTTAACAGTAAGAACGGCCTTGTAAGCACCTCCGCTTTGATAAGTATGAACAACGGTGACACCTCTTTCAGTTGTTCCATCACCAAAGTCCCAATCATATTACAGTTGTTCTCCCTCTTCTCCAATTGAGTTGGAGCCGTCAAAAGTAATTGCCGTACCTTGACAAACAGCTATATCAGGACCGGCTATTGCCACAGGAGCTTTGTTTAATTTCACGTTTACCGAATCAGAATCTGAGCTGCATGCTGAGGCTGAACCGTCATCTACAAAAAGCGTAGCTACATATTCCCCTCTATTCTGGTATACATGAGTTATGTTTGAACCGGATCCGCTACTGCCGTCACCAAAATCCCATCGATAATTGAGATCATTTCCATCTGCATCTATTGAGTCAGATCCATTAAAGTTGACACTATACTCCTCATTATGCGGTAGACAGAGATCAATATCATCGCCAGCACTGGCAACAGGTTTTGTGTTGATAGTAATCGTGCTTCTTGCGTTATCAGCGTTGCAAATAGTGTCAGAGTTATCATTCACATCAAGGTTAACGTTGTAAGTACCACCTTTGTTAAAAACCTTTGTTACCTGTTTTCCTTCAGCACTTGTTCCGTCTCCAAAACTCCATAGATAGGAAAGCTGTCCTGGTGTGTTATCCGTTGATCCACTTGCATCAAAAGTAACAGTTTGTTCAGTACACGCTATTCCAGGTCCTGTAAAATCAGCAACAGGTGGAGTGTTTACACTGACGACCTGTGAAGAGACCGCAGTATCACATTCCAGACCGGAATTATCCTGTACTGAAAGGATTACATTATATTCGCCTCCTTTTGGAAATCGATGAGTTACAATTGGCTCTTCGCTTACCGTACCATCACCGAAATCCCAATGATAAACAAGGGCTTGATTATCCGGATCAAATGAACTTGTTGCATCAAATGTGAATTCATCACATCCGCCCATGTTTTTCTTCCTGAAATAGATTGGAATTGGGTTGCCATCTTTGTCTGTAATTCGTATACCCGCGTGTGCCCAGAATTGTGTTCCTTTAATAATTTTATAATCCAGGTATCTCTCTTTTGTAGAAGAAAGATTTACCACCGTATCATGCCATTGACCGCTAGTTGAATCTTCCAGTTCATAGTTTTGATTATTATCATGAATTGAACTGACTCCACCATCGTGATCCAGATCATAATTTGATACTACAATTTGATCTATACCCGCTGGTACTAATGGATAAAAATGCATTGCTGTACCTTCTTCATCCACTAAACGAAATGTAATGTTTGGACTTGAAACTTTCACACTTGCAGGAGAAACTTCTGCCTTGAAAAGGTTAGCATCATCACCGCTGACTGCAGTAATCTCTACTGTGAACCTGTAATAAGAACCGACTTTTTTACCGTCTGTTTTTGATAACGAATCGAAATAATAAAATTTACTATCATAATTATCATTATCTGTAAATTTTTTCTTAGAAATTTCCCCATCTTTTCCTGACAGAGTTATTACCGTTTTTGTGTCCCAGGAGTTTGTACCATCAATTCTAGCGTCTACATCACCGCCAGTATCGGGATCGTAAATTCCAATCTTAACGGCACCCTCTTCATCTTCAGGTACATCAATATTCAGCGTTAGTGTATGGTCTTCCGCACCTCTAAGCGGGTCTCCTTCAGGACCGGTAACATACATAAATTCTACATTTGTATCATCTTCAGGCACTGTGTAAGCGAAAGACTTCCCCGCTCCCACTGCAACCATCATGACAAAAGCAAAAAATAATATTTTTTTCATACTTTTTTCTCCCTCTCCTCATCGTTCATAAAAAAATAAAATAATGTGGCAAACTACTGCAAAAACTGCGTTTTAAAATTCATTGTCAAGACTAAAACTGATACGTGGTACCATTGTATTACAGCACTTTGCTATAACAATTAAATAAATCTTAATAAGTTTTATTTACACAAAAACACCGTAATATATTCGCAGACTCAACGTAAAATGTACTCGCTAACCAAGGGTTTACCAAAAAATATTGACACGGTTAATTAGTAAGATCCTCCTATGGGTAACAAGTTGGTCAACAAGCCACCTTTTTTGTAAAACATCTAGTATAACAAAAACCATACCAAAAAATGTGTAAATACTTCCTCCCGTAGATAAGCCAATATCTACTCGAATCTTAGCGCTATCTACTAATAGTCAATATAAAGCCCTCTCTGGAATACGATGAACTTCTTATTGGGGAAAATAGAGGAAAATTCCCCAGAAATTACCAACTTTAAATATTTATAATTAAAACCCTTCTATCAAAAGCTATTTACCGCCTTAGTAAGATGGTAACTTCTCTCCTGCACTAGTGTTAGTGTATAGAAACACCAACAACTTGTCAATAGTGCTATTTAAGGGTATTCAATATTTTTTTAGATAAGATATACAGTGGAATAGTATATGAATTATTTTATAATTTTGAAAGGATACCCAGCCTTAATAATGGTAGCATTATTTCATGATGACCGGTAATAGAATACCCATGTGTGGTTGGACGATTTACAACATTCGTCTGAGGACGATAATGCTGAATCATATCCATATTAACCGTCGTGAAATTCTTGATTTTTCTGCCTAAATTCCTTGCGACAGTTATTGCTTTCAGGAAAACCTCGGGCATTATGACGGCAGAGCCTACATTCAGCCAGACCCCACCTTCAAGTTCAGATACGACTGAGCACAGTTTCCTGAAATCGACATGGCTTGATTCTCCCATATCTGCTCCCGATATACAGGGATGCATGTGGATTGTCTCCGTACCTATTGCAACGTGTACTGTTATCGGTATGTTTAGCCGGGCACCCTCAGCCAGGATACTGTATTGTTTATGTTTATTCTTATCTTTTATTATTTTATCTCCAAGCGCCCTGCCCAATCCACACTCAGGCACTGATGCTGCATCCTGAATTGCTTCTGCGGTTTCCTTCGCCATGCCAAAAGTTCCATCCTTGAGACTGTGCAATACGTCTTCAGAAGTCCCACCTATTAATGATATTTCGTAATCATGTATAGCACCGGCACCGTTCATTGCAACTGCTGTTATAATACCACGTTTCATCAAATCTATAACAATGGACGACAGTCCGCATTTAATTACGTGGGCACCTATTGCTAAAACTACCTGACGGTCCTTATTGTGTGCCTTAACGATATTGTCAATTACGTTTCTCAGTGCATCCGCTGCCAGGACCTTTGGCAGTGAATCAATAAATTTATTGAAATTTTTAAACTCTATGGGTTTGCCGGATTGCCCTATGTTGACAAGGTTCTTTCTTTTTTTAATTGAGTACGTCTTGATCTTTTCCAGGTCTATCGGTTTATTTGCTTTTTTTTGTTTTTTCAAATTTAATCCTCTCTATGTTTGATATAACATCCTCTATTCTGACTAGCTAAACCATCGGCAATGCTTTTATGCCTTTATTATTTCTGGTATAAAATGTCAGGTTTCTTGCCCGTCATTGATTTAGAGGTAATTTTGGAATTATTCATTTAGTTGTTTAGATCAAGATTCAACATACTATCTATTGCCTCTTTAAAACAATCAATTCCTTTTGTTATCTCTACTTCAATCTTCAACGATAGGATTTTAGCATCTTTAATATTCATATTTCTTATTTTTACCATATCTTTTTGTGTAATCACAATTGCGTCTGCATCGAGTGATTGTGATTCAGAAATAACCTGGTCTATTTCTGCCTGTGTGTAGTTATGGTGATCACAAAACTGCCTGTGCCTTACCAAATCGGCTTCAAGGCTATTCAGAGTAAATGCGAATGATTCCGGATTGCCTATTGCAGAGAGGGCATAAACCTTTTTCTCCTTTAACCACTTAAGATCCAGAATTGAGCCATCTGTTATATTATCAATATGTAAGGGGCTATGGATTGATTCACAAACATGAGCATCACTATTAATCCGGTTTAATCTTGTCTGTATTGATTTTATTGTCTGTTCGTTGCTCTGATTGCAGTGCGATATAACAAACAGGTCTGCACGCATAAGATTTTTCAATGGTTCTCTCAGACTTCCTCTGGGTATAAGATTTCCCCCACCAAACGGATTAAGAGCATCTATCACAACAATATCAAGATCTCGCTTCAACTTTAAATGCTGAAAACCATCATCAAGTATTACGCAATCTACCCCAAAATCATTGATTGCTCTTTCTCCGTTTTTTACCCTGTCCTTGCCTGCTAAAACAGGTACATCCTGAAGATTTTCCTTTAAGGTGATACACTCGTCATTGACTATATCACCGTTTTCCTGTGAAGAACTGTTGCCACCATAACCCCTGCTCAGTATTGCTACCCTCTTACCGATTTTACTAAGATACTTTACTGAAAATTCAACAAGAGGTGTTTTGCCCGTACCTCCGGTGGTGATGTTTCCAATACTGATGACTTTTACCGGTAATCTTGTGCTTCTAATAATGCCATTTTTATAAAGAGCATTTCTGGTGTTCAGTACCGCTAAATAGGGTAACGTAATTGTGGAAAGGGTCGATTTGATTAAGGCAGCAACAAAACCTCTTTGCTGTCCAGAAAGGATTGATAGATAATATTCCTTTATCATAAAAAAAATTGAAGGGAGATTATTAAGGAACTGTTTTATTCCAGAGGGACTGACCAGTAAGCATTGTTCAGGAATTGTTTCCAGGAATTATATTTATTTGATCCCAGCTTTAATTGAATAATTGGACAATATCTCGGTTTCACCGGTTCACAAATCAACTTCATACCTGCTTCTGCGGGCCTCCTGCCACCCTTGTGCTTGTTACAATTTGTGCAGGCGCAGACTATGTTATTCCAGTTGCTTGTGCCGCCTTGAGTTCTCGGTATAACATGATCCAGGCTTAACTCTGATGTGGGAAACTTTTTGCCACAATACTGACACTTATTCTTATCTCTTGCAAAGATATTTTTTCTATTAAACTTGATACTCGCTTTAGGCAGCTTATCGTAAACAACCAATCTTATAATCTTTGGTACTCTTATTTCCAGCGAAAACGTCTTGATGCTTTCATATTGGTCATCATCCGATAATCCGTATTCTGCCTTGAACGTGGAAACATCCACCCAGCTTGTGAAATCATAAGAATTATATTGTCCGTCGTCCACAGATATAACTTCGGCACTCTCTTTACATAGCATCGCAAATGCCTTCTTTGCATTTACGATGTGTACAGCCGCAAAGAATTTATTTAAAACCAAAACACTGGATTCCAACGCGATGGTACTCTGCATAAAGACTCCCATTTGCTTTCAAAAGCCGAACACATCAGGATGTTACGCAATACCCTCTGCTATAAGGTCTCCCACTTCAGAAGTAGAATAACCCATCTTACCCGCATTTACACCCTTTAGTTTATTACCGACAACATCTATTACCGCTCTTTCAATAGCCGCAGCCGCTTTGTCCTCACCTAACTGTTCAAGAAGCATTGTACATGCAAGTATGGCAGCTACCGGATTAATAACATTCTTGTTTGTGTACTTCGGAGCTGATCCTCCGATCGGTTCAAACATGGAAACACCTTCAGGATTTAGATTTCCACCCGCAGCTATACCCATTCCGCCCTGAATCATCGCACCCAGATCGGTAATAATATCACCAAACATATTACAGGTTACAATAACGTCAAACCATTCAGGGTTCTTCACCATCCACATGCAGGTAGCATCTACATGGGCATACTCACGTTTTATATCCTTGTATTCATCGCCTACTTCATTAAACACTCTCCACCACAGATCATGAGCATAAGTTAAGACATTTGTCTTTGCACACAACAGCAACTGTTTTCTCTTGCCTCGTTTTCTTGTGTATTCAAACGCGTAACGAATACAGCGCTCTACCCCCTGCCTTGTATTGATCATCTCCTGTGTCGCAACTTCCTCAGGAGTTCCTTTCTTTAAGAACCCACCTATACCCGCATACAGGCCTTCGTTATTTTCACGCACTACAACAAAATCAATATCATCAGGTCCTTTGTCCTTGAGCGGACAATCTACGCCCGGATACAACTTTACAGGACGTAGGTTTATGTACTGCTCTAATGCGAATCGTGCTTTCAGAAGCAAACCCTTTTCGAGGATGCCCGGCTGCACGTCCGGATGTCCAATCGCCCCCAGAAAAATTGCGTTACACTTCTTAAGATCCTCAATTACAGAATCAGGTAAAATTTCTCCTGTCTTTAAATACCTCTCGCCACCAAGATCATAATCAACCAGTTCATATTTAAATCCGTACTTCTGGCCTGCTGCCTCAAGTACTTTCAATCCCTCTCGAACTACCTCAGGTCCTGTCCCGTCTCCGGGTATAGTTGCTATTTTATACATTGTTATAAGATCTTTCTTTTATTTGGATTAGAAAACTATTTGAAACGGGAATAGTAACAATTATTGATGCTTTTTCAAAGGGAAAAATATTTGTAAATCAGTGATCCTCTTCTCCGGTTTGATGAGTAAAATCCGCTAACCGGTGACCTTTTCCCGGCTTTGATGACTCTTTTATTACTTTTGTTATAAATATCTTTGCTGTTATTATCGAACTGATCATGTTATTTCCTTTTGCCAGTTCAGTTGCTATTGCCGCTGAATACATACATCCTGTACCGTGGACATTGTCAGTATCTACACGTTTTTCCCTGAAGTATTGAAACTCTTTTCCATCATAAAAGAGATCAACAATCTCTCCATTTGTATTATCATGATTACCATCTTCATGATTCATGGCATGTCCACCCTTAATCAGTATGTTCGAAGCCCCTTGGTCAAATAATGCACTGGCAGCGTCTTTTACATCGGAAAAGATCTTTATCTTACGGCCTGTCAGGATTTCAGCTTCCGGAATATTTGGGGTTACCAGGCAGGATAATGGGATCAAGTCGGAGACGAGCTTTCTTATGCCTTCTTCTGACAAAAGTCTTTTGCCTTTGTGGGAAGTAATGACCGGATCTACTACCAGGTTTTTGAGGCTATGCTTTCTGAATATATTGCAAACTACCGCCACAACCTCCTTACTTACAAGCATCCCCGTTTTCAAAGAGTCGGTCCCAATATCAGAAACGACTGCTTCAATCTGTTGACCAACAACTGATGCCGGGACGTTGAAAACAGAACTTACGCCGAGACTGTTTTGCGCGGTTACTGCGGTAATTGCGCATGTACCATAAGCGCCGAGTGCATTTATAGCTTTAAGATCAGCCTGCACACCCGCACCGCAACATGAATCGGAACCGGCTATTGTCAAAACTTTATACATTTGTTCGTTATCTTTCCTCTTATTGGCGGCTATGCCGAATTATATCATACATTTAGGTTGACAATTAAAAACAAAAGCGTTATATACTCCAAGTAGTGCAAAGTTCCTAAATGTACGTATTTGATTTTAATCAATTATACAGGCAACTTCAAACATGTCTTTAGCAAAAAAGATAATCACTATATCTGTTTTAATATGCGTGGCAATGACTATACAGTCATGCGGAGCCAAGCGTCCCCCGATTGAGCGGATATCTTCAAACCTTAAAAATGTTCCCGAATACACGGTTGTCCTGGAAGATATGGAGAGCCGAGGCAGCGTATTCAAGCAATATTACCATAAATACAAGGTGATCATAAAAGAAGATATTCAGTACACCGGTTTTGTGCGGGTATCAGAACCTTATTACAAGAAAAACGCGAACTATCTTGGAATGGCTCTACTGTCAAAGACAGCAGATGGTTATATAAAAACACCTTCCCCACCTGGCTATCAATATGTTGGAGACGAAAAATACGGTGAGTGGAAGCAGGATAGGTCCGGTAATTCATTCTGGTCATTTTATGGCAAATACATGTTTATGTCTCATATGTTCGGGATGGTAAGCAGACCTGTCTACCGAAGTGATTACGGCTCTTATACCAATTACCGGAAAAGTAACAGACCGTATTATGGCAGTAATAACCAGTATGGAACAAACGGATCAGCTACAAAACAGACACACAAAAGCTTCTTCCAGAGGAAGATGGCTAAACAGAAGATGGCTAAACAGAGCTTCGCTCAAAAAGTGAAACAGAGAGCTGGCAGAAGCCAGAGTCCATTCCGCAGTAGAGGAGGAGGGTTCGGAAAATAATGCATTTTGATAATTTAATCTCAGCTATTATCTACCTGGTATGTTGCTATTTCCTGTTCTGGATTGGGAAACTTGTTTATGACCTGATCCACAGCGACATCAATGTAAATGATGAATTGGTCAAGAAGGACAATTGTGCCTTCGCTCTCTCTCTGGTTGGTTACTATTTTGGATTAGTGTTTGCCATAGGAGGCGTTGTAGTTGGTGAATCAGCGGGTATGGTAGCTGACCTGATAGACATCTTTATATACGGCCCAATCGCAATTATACTACTGAACATATCTACATTCATTAACGACAAGGTAATCCTGTATAAGTTCAACAACAAGAAAGAGGTAATAGGAGACCAGAATGTGGGGACCGGCGTTGTAGAGTTGGCAATCTATTTAGCGACCGGTATGATAATTTTTGGCTCTATTTCAGGAGAAGGTGGTGGAATAGTCACGCTTCTGGCTTTCTGGGCTATAGGACAGGTATCTTTCATCATCACCGGTTATGTTTATAACCTGATCACACCTTATTGCATACATGACGAAATTGAAAAAGATAATGCTGCCGCAGGTATCTGTTACGCAGGTGCTATTATTGGAGTTGCAAATATTGTCAGGCATGCAATAGGTGAAGACTTTACCAGCTGGGGCGATAGTCTGCTTACTCTTGTGTGTTTCTTTGGCTTTGGTGTCATCCTGTTGCCTCTGATCCGTCTGTTCACGGATAAAGTCCTCTTGCCGGGTGCAAAACTGACTGATGAAATTGTTAACCAGGAGAAACCAAATCTTGGTGCCGCCTTTATTGCAGCGTTTTCTTATATTGGATCATCATTCCTCATAACCTGGTGCTTATAACAGAATACGGTTATCAATCACCTGCAAAAATACAAATATACATCCTAAGGACACCATTCTCTATGGAACCACTCGATTCGAAAATAACCGAAAAGTTCAGAAAATGGATTGTGAAGTTTGATGTAGCATTTCATGTAATTGCTGCAATTCTGCTGCTTGTTGCTTCCGGATATATCCTCATCCATGGTGCTATGAATATCCTGAATCCGTCTAGGGCATCAATAATACAACTGATAAACGATGTACTTCTTGCTCTTATAATTCTGGAAATCCTCTGGACAGTAAACAGGTTTTTGCAAAAGAAAAAATTCCTCCTTGGCCCGTTTCTCGCTATTGGAGTAATAGCGGGTGTGAGGAGAATATTGCTTATAGAAGCCCAGACCTCGTTAGCTGAGCATGTAGAGATCGCAAAACTCTATGAGATCGGCGTCAGTGCTATGGTTGTACTGGTCATGATGATTGCCTATTACATTTCTCTCAAAGCCCAGAAGATGGAATAATGTATTAAATTCTATGTTAAATAATTTTGTTTTCTCTATAGTCAATAGTATGTCATTCTGAGGGAGGAATGACCGAAGAATCTATTCAAGGGAATCCCATTATCCTCATGAAACTTCATGGGCTTACTAATGAGAGATTCTTCACTTCATTCAGAATGACAACGTCACTTAATAATCTTTCAAATTAGGTTAAAGCAAGATGCTTGCTCTAAATAATTCCTTTAATAAATTCTCTTATCCTGCTATCCTGTAGTCCTGTCAATAAAGAACAAATTATTAACCATTTAATTATCGATCATCCATGCCAAATCCACTCTTCGCATCGCAAAGCAGAATACTCAAGATATGTATATTCGCTACTGGCTGCGCCGGCATCGTAGCCGAATTTGTATTATCTACTCTCGCGAGTTATCTTCTCGGAAATCCCATACTCCAATGGACTATATTGATGTCTCTGATGCTATTCGCAATGGGACTGGGATGCAGGATCAGCAAATATATCTTAAACAACCTGCTTGATAAATTCATTTTTCTGGAATTCTCTCTCTCCATCCTTTGTGGTGTTTCAGTAGCACTATGCTATTGGTCTTCTACATTCAGTAAGAGCACCGGCCTGTTTATATATGCATTCAGTATATTAATTGGTCTGCTGATTGGCGCGGAGATACCATTAGTAACCCGGATGAATGAGTCATATGAAGAGCTCAGGGTCAACATCTCATCCGTTATGGAGAAAGACTATTACGGTGCGCTGGTCGGAGGCATCCTGTTCGCATTTTTCGCCCTGCCCTATTTTGGTCTCACCTATACACCTATCGCACTTGGGATAATTAATTTTCTGGTGGCGTCAATACTATTCTGGAAGTTTAAACATTTGCTACACTACAAAAAGGCTATACAAATTTCATTCTGGTCTATTACCGCACTTTTCCTGATATTTATTTTCGCGGTTAAGCCGGTAATACTCTACAGCGAACAGAAGAAATATAAGGACCGGATAATCTTCGAACAACAGACGGTATACCAGAAGATAGTCATAACAGAGTGGAAGGATAAATACTGGCTTTTTATTAACGGAAACGAACAGTTTTCAACATTTGATGAAGAAAAATACCATGAACCACTTATACACCCTGCAATGTCTCTTTCTGAACAGAGAAAAAATATACTGGTACTGGGAGGTGGTGAAGGCCTGGCGGTAAGGGAGATCTTGAAATACAAGGATGTAGAGATGGTTACGGTTGTCGATCTAGATCCGGTAATGACTGAACTGGCACAACATAATCCCATTATCACAAATATTAATCGGAATGCTATGGTTGATCCAAAGGTCAATATCATAAACCGCGATGCTTTTACCTTTATAGAAAACAGTGAAGAGTTTTATGATGTTATTTTCGTTGACCTGCCAGACCCCAATTCTGTATCTCTGTCCCGGCTCTATTCCAGAGAGTTCTATTCACTCTGTCAACGCCGTCTCAATAAATATGGCATAATCGTCACACAGGCATCCAGTCCGGTACACTCACCAAATTCATTCGTCTGTATAATCAAGACAATGGAAGTTGCGGATTTTACCGTACTACCCTACCACAACAATATTCCGACACTCGGCGAATGGGGTTGGTGTCTGGGAATGAGAAAGGAAGTTGTGTCAAAAGACATGTTAAAGGCAAAAGTAATGAATATTGATCTGCCTCCTCCCCCTACTAAATTCCTGAACAGGGACGCCATCATTTCCATGGTGCATTTTGGTAAAGGAGTTCTGGAGAAAAAGGAGAAAGTGAAAGTGAATACTATCCTGGACCCCATCTTAGTAAAATATTACAAAAAGGGCGCATGGGATGTTTATTGATATAAGATTGTTTCAATTTTGATTAATAGTTTTATTTTCAACAACTCTGGAAAAGCTTCTCAGAAATGATTGGTGTAATGTAACTTAACGATTAGTTACACGAGGTACGAGTGTCACCTTTTGTTAAGATGACACTCGCTGATTTAATAATTATTACTTCTTTCTTTTCTTCTTCTTGTGACCACTGTCATCATCAGTACTCGAGTCGTCACTGTGATCTTCGTCTTCTCTTTTGTCTTGAATCAAGACACAATCTACACCCTCAATAGCAGAACCACTAAATTCTTCAAGTAAATTTCCTGTAAGTGTAAGCTTTACTTGATCTCCATCATTAACATCACCTATGGTTGCTATAATCTCCTGACTGTTAAACTTTAGTACTATGTCATCATACGTATCTTTAGGTAATTTTTCACAATCGCAAAGTTCTAAAGCTGATGGTGCTGTTATGTCTTTAATTTTACTTTTTACCGGTGAAACACCATTTAACATTATCGTGTCTATATCTACAGTACTTACTTGAAAGTTTTGTGTTCCAAGTATGGCAACCTTTAGGTCTGCTTTCTCATCATCACTGCTACTGTCATCGTCATCTTTTAACTTTAGCTTATTTGGACAATGTTTAGGTTTAATGTCAATATTAACTTGTTGTATTTGTTGTATACTGCAATCCGCAAGCGCCGTCTGGAAAGGAATGAAATCAGTGATGCCCGGTATATGCATCATAGATTCTATTACTAACTCATCTGTCGTTCCCCACCAGTTGTTCGATATATCTATAGAAGCTCCGGCTAATGCTTGCTCAGGGTCAGCACTTGGAGCATAAAACCTGACACCTTCACTCCCAGGAATATCAAGGAAGTTGTTGCAATTTATGTGGACCGTGTCCCATCCCAGGCCGCCAAGGTCAGTTTCAGTAACGTGAGCACCTGCAAAAACTGCGCTTCTTCCAATAGTATTGGCTGTATTGCCGGTGAAACTTACACCATTAAAGATAGTTTGCCCGGTATAGTGTTCAGCATTGAGAAGCGAAAAAACGACGTCTGTAGTTCCTGTCATTGTGTTGTTGACAATCACGACATTGGATACATCCACGGATGCCTGATACCATTTGAAAATCATTATGTCACGACTGTTGTCAATGAAGGTATTATTTTTGATTAAGGCATCCTGGATCTCTTCCAGGTAGATAGCGTAGGACGAATGGTTTTGAAATGAACACCCTGTTATCAGGACGTTCTTCATTGTAGACGTAGAACTGTCGTTTGCTTCATAAATACCAATAGAATTACCAGCGAACGTAGAGTCACGGAATTCAGCGCCTTCAATATGACCGGAAGTGCTTACTCTCAGACCAGTATTAGTATTGGTAAATAAGCAACCATCAACCAACAGATTAGTCACGGTAGTAGCGTTACGAATCTCAATGCCACGTGACGAATTGTTAAGAAACTCAATATTAATAAGGTCCGTATCATTAATGATACCTCCTGCCTTCTCAAAACGGACACCCTGACTTGAATCCTGAATAGTAAGGTCCTTAATTGTTATACCATCGGCCTCGGGGCGGAAAATAACAGAACCTTCAATCATAGTTTTTCCAATCCCAACGCCACTAATATTGACTGCTTTAGTAATATTGATATTTGATTCCGTATAAGTTCCCGCCTCTACGGTAATAGTGTCGCCAGCCACTGTGGCCGCGTCGTTAATTGCATCCTGTATGGTACTGAAGTCACCCGGTACCGTAGAATTTCCAGCTTGAGAAACTTTGCCGTTTAGGCAAAATAGAGATGCTATCACAGCAGCGAGGATTATTATCCTGTTAATCTTCATTTATGCTCCTTTACATTAGTTACTGGATTAATTTGAGAGTTTTTATCTATGCGTCTGTATTACCAAGTGTTCTAGATTATCATCAGTATATGGTGATCGTTTAGCTGCTTTATGTATTTTCGAAACGAGACCATCTTTAATATCTTTGAAATCTACACGATAGTGCCAGGCGATTAATAATGAAATCACCAGCGCAATATAAATATAGGGTTTTGTATTGATCAGGGTTCTCCTTCTGGAACAGGTGATGAGCGGTCAGCACATAATAATTTGGTACTTATTTTGAGTCATATACATATCGCAACAAGTATGCCGAATTTATGAGAAAATACGATGTTTAGCTAGACAGCACTGTATGCATTTTGATTGTATATAGTTATAACAAATAGAAAAAAATGATTGGTGAATTTGCTGGAAATCAATGTGTTCCATTATGAGACTTGATATTAAAATATTACAGGTGGTTTCTCTATTGGGTCATTAGATATAAAAAGCAGGTACATCCCTCAGCCAATGAAGAGTATAAGTGTCTCTATAATTACGACAATAGAATTGCTGGTTTTGCTGCACTGCCCTATCACAACAATATCCTGACACTTGACGAATGGGGTTCATGTCTGGAGATGAAAAAGTGGTTATATCAAATGATATGTTAAAGGCAAAGGTAATGAAAATTGAACTGCCGCCTCCTCCTTACTAAATCACTGAACAGAGACGCCATTATTGCAATGGTGCATTTTGGTAAAGGAATTCTGGAGAGAAAAGACAAATTGAAAGTGAACACTGTCCTTGACCCTATTTTAGTAAAATATTACAAAAAAAGCGCGTGGGATATTTATTGATTGAATTTAGCCTGAGACGCAAATGGTTATGCTCATGGTGGACCGTACCACTTCTGGTGGGCATTGCCCTCTAACGACCTATTGGCAAGGTGAGTGTCGGCCTTTCGACTTTTATCTTACCCGCTTGAATAGCAAAAATTTGCCTGAAAAGCGAATAGGTCCTTTTAGATTCGACATCCGTGTCATCAATATAAAACCAACTCCCTCTATACTTCATGCTAACAAATGGATCAGAGGGTTTCTCAGAACTTGATTTGATTTGAAATAAATTATGAAAGAGGTCGCTCCAATAAAAAGGACGTCCATCTGCATATTTGGTAGTCGTCAATTTCCCTTTCCTTACATCCTCTTGAGGTACTTCAACGGATTGTGAAAGGTAATATAATAAACCCATAACAGAACGTGTTCTTATCCTTACCTGGTTTGGGTTGTGATCCATTTCATTCCTGAGTATGGGATAGTCTGTTTTTCCCGGTGTTACACGCAACATTTCTACGAGTTTAAGCGTCTCAGGCAACTCTAACGCTTCTTCGGCAAGGCTGAAAACCAGTGAGGATTGACCATTAATAGATTCGTATTCGAAATTAATAAAATTGCGCGTCTGTAATTTACGCATCAGCTTTGCGACAGTGAGGAAATCCTTATACTCAGGGGCATAATCTGGCGTAGGGCCAGAGGCACCTGGAGCGTTCTGAATACCGTTAATGTCTTGTACACATAAGCGAAATATGCGTTCAATACTCCATCCTGAATTGTTCAAGAGCATAAGGACATCCAAAGAAATTTGATCGAGGACATTTTTTACAAACTTCTCTCCTTGTAATGGCTGATAGGTAATAGTTGGCTTGTCCTCATATTTTGGAACGAGAGAGAAATTAAACCTATTACCAAGTTGGTTTGCACTTTCTGAAAATGAATAACTCATTCCTGAATCTTCACTACCGAGAAGTAATTGGGAATTAATATTGGTCACAACGAGCATTGTCGTTGAATCATTGTATCGCAGTCTTACTAAATTCAAAAGATTCTGCTGATTTTTAACATTACTAATGACGTGATTGTATTTAAGCCATTCTTGTTCCATAGCACGAGGGCCAATATTAATGCAGCCGATTGTGGTTAAGGTAATCGTGATAAACAAAAGTGCCAGAATGTTTAATCTTAATGAAAATAAATTCTTTCCGTATAGAATCATAGTATCTGCTTCACATAATTTCAGGTTGGAGCATAACTCACACAAGATGAATTAGCCGTACCAGACGCCGTCATATTTAACGGATGTTAGTACTTATAATACATTTACTGGCGACTTATTATAAGACCATTTGGGCATTAAATAAAGTTTGCTGCTAAGTAACGATAATATAAACAATTATAAAAAAATATCAAGTTTCCTCCGTTTTATTTCCCGAAAATAGTAATACAAGACAACCTCATCCAAGATACTGAAGGAAATGGGTAACATTTCCCATTGACTGCATTATACTAAGACCGATTTGTTTTTGTCTTATCCCCGTCCCAGCCAGAATGCGTCGGGGTGGCGAAAGGCCTGATGGCCGGGCGGGAAAAAAGCAAATCTTGGTTGCCTGCCCGACATGTCGTTCAGGCAGGCAGTTATCCCCGGACTGGAAAACGCCGAGGACTTTCCCTGGGCAAAAGACACCGAGTACTTTACTCGGGCAAAATAGTTTTTGGATTTTATCCGAAAACTATTTTGAGATAGATATAAACAGGTATGGTGTCCGACGATTTCTCTACTAAAATTCCTGAACAGAGATTCCATTATTTCAATGGTGCATTTTGGTAAAGAAGTTCTGGAGAAAAAGGAGAAAGTAAAAGTAAACTCTATCCTCGACCCTATTTTAGTAAAATACTACAAAAAAGGTGCGTGAGATTTTTATTAGGAAACACCTTAAAATGTTTAGTCGTATTGCTTAGTCACGAATATTCAATGAAACAACCTCTGGTTTCATTGAATCTATTAATTCATCTAGTCCGGGATAGTCAAACGGGATGTTGTAAAGACGAAGTATTAGTATAAAAAGTTCAACGAAATATTTATTTTCATCAGTGAAATTGATATATACTGAATCTTCAAATAATGGAGGAAACGAACTCGTCTGTGTACCTTCCAACAGCAATGGGATTACTGTTTCACGGATTTTAGTCCGCTTACGGAGCCTGGTTTCAAACATGCGTATTTCCATATCTACAACCGGGTCTGCTTCTTCAGTTTCATATTTTTCACGATATTTTTCTGTCCCAACGGCCAATATAAAATCGACAACTCCAATTTTACTAATAAATTTTGAGATGCTGCTACCTGGTACATTATGCCAGCGGTCAAGTAAAACATCAATATCTGCACTACGTAAATCTTTTGCCAATTGTAACACCCATTTTTCATGAGCAGGAACTCCCCATGCGTAACTAATAAAACAGCTTGGTTCAGATACTTCTTCACGTTCACGAAGGATTGCTTTTACTCGGACAAGTGCTGCTCCAAATTGAGTTCTCCTCGATACAATACTCTCTTCACGAGAAAGTGTTTCCCGATCTTCGCTTGGAACAGACGTTAATTCTGTTGTTCCCGGTATTTTTATTTCAGAGCCACAATTGCTGCAGAAAATATCCTGTCTCCCTCTTGCAATCCGCTTCATCACGGAAGTACGTTCCTGTTGCTCACTACAATCCGGGCAAATCACAACTTCAAAACGAGTGATTTTAACTTCCCTGTGTTGCAGAAATGTTTCAAATAATCCCTGGAATAACATTCGTCCATTCTGGGGAGTTGTCTCATTGTAATAGAGTGTCAATTCAATTTCTCCCTCATGTTCTGATATCTGCCTGAAACCGCATATCTCATTTTTTTTCAGTTCATATTGTGCCTGGTTCTGCCAGTGGTGTTTACGGGTAAAGTGATCTGTATAACCTAGCAATACAACTATGGAGGCGTACACATTTTCCACAGAGCCAGTAATCAGGTAGGAAATATCGTCTTCTGTTGCCGTTTCACTGGTTTTAGGCCGCTTCTCATTTATAAGGGAAGGGAACACTAGTAACGAATGTTTATACGCGCCATCCAGGGTTTCACGGAAGCAGATATTTTGTTTTATAAACAAGGCAGTTGCAGAATCTAAAAGTATTTCCTGCTCTTCTGTATTTTTAATTTTTTGCAAATCTGGAAATTTATAATCTCCGGCTAACAGTTTTTTTTCCTCAAGTACACCAAGTCCCTGGGGATTGCCACGTGCCTCCAACACATATGATGATGCCAGGTTAACTAGAATATCCGGGAAAAGCAAAATGAACTGTTTACCATTGGAATCGGTGCAGATTGTCACATAGCCATGATTTTCTAGGTGCTTGACTGCCGTCATCATTTCGTCATCGGTAAACTCCCAATCCTTATCTTTTTTTCCCAATTGCCGGCGTAATTCCTGAGGACTCATTAGTACTGATTCACGGGATGTTTTCTCCTTCAAATTCAGGACAAATTCCTTTACACGCTTGAATGTGCGGGTGGTAATTGTTGCCGGCATATCTTCCCAGGGAATCATGGCTTTTAGTTTTTCCATCAGCGTGTTGATGCCATCAGCATCTTTTGCACTTGTGGCATGATAGCCAGCGGATATTTTATGATAATCACAGAATTCATCTAGTTCATCCTGTGTCATTGTAGGTTTGCCACGGTCAATACGAGCAGCAATGAGCATAGTTTGCAGATGTTTCTTCTGCTCTCTGCTCAGTTGTTTCAGCCAGTATTCTACACCGCTTAGCGGTTTTTCCCGGTTACCCGGATCAAACAGCACCAGCGCTAAATCCACGTCTTTGAGAAACAGAGCATGGACAAGACGATAATCCTGCTGCCCCGCCATGTCCCATAACACCGCCTCGCACTCAGCACCATCTTCACGTTTTTCACCAAGCTCATGAATGACCCAGAACTGCTGACCATGCGTAGAGCTGTGTTCTTTAAATGAACCATGAGCGATTCGCCACCCCAAACCGGTCTTGCCTACACCACTATCACCCAAAAGCGCTATTTTAGCTGTAGTGTAGGGCACAGAATCACTGATAAAATCTTTGCCGAGCAATATTTTATAATCTAGCTCCCATAGTTTAATGACCATATCATTTTCACCATGTGCTGCTAATATGTGTTTTGAAGGGTGAAAACTCAATTGCGGTGGCCATTCATTAGCACTAGGTTCATAAACAATAGCAACTGTCTGCCAGGTATCTGTACGCCAGAGTCGAATAGTGTTATCACTTGCTTTAGACACTAATAATTGGCTATCAGGAGTAAAAACACATGAGACGACTCTTGCTGTGTGTCCTTCAAGTATGTGCAAAAGTTTTCTAGTTTGAACATTCCATATTCTGATAGTTTTATCATCAGAACCCGAAGCAATTGTTTTACCATCAGGGTTGAAGACAACTGACCTAACAGCGTTTTCGTGCCCTTCTAAAGTCACTAAATTTTTCCCTGAATCTGTATCCCATACTATGACTGCACTATCGTGAGAACCAGAAGCGATTATTTTACCATCAGAGCTGAAAGCAACTGACCAAACAGCGTTTTCGTGCCCTTCTAAAGTCCTCAAATTTTTCCCTGAATCTATATCCCATATTTTGATGGTACGGTCTCCAGAAGCAGCTCCAGAAGCAAGTTTATTACCATCAGGGCTTAAAGATACTGAGACAACTGCATCTTCGTGCCCTTCTAAAGTATTTATTTCTTTTCCAGAGTCAGCATTCCATATTCTGACGGTATTATCGTGAGAACCAGAAGCAAATATATTACTGACAGGGCTGAAGGAAATGTTAAAAGTAGTTTCTTTACCTCCCTTCAAAGTAAATAATTCATTTCCTGAATCAGTTTCCCATATTTTGATGGTTTGATCTGCTGAACAGGAAGCTATTTTTTTACCATCAGGGCTGAAGGCTATTGCATAAATTAATCCCGAATGTCCACCCAATGTACACAGGTGCTTCATACCAGCCGGATTCTTTTCTGGTTTTAACTGTTTTAGTTTGTCTTCTGTATTCATATTATCTTTGGGTAAATTTAAATAATACAAACTTAATCAGAATAGTAACAACAACGACTATTTATTCGTTCCTGCGTAATCTATAAAAACTGTCATTAGTATGAAATAGCTACGAGGTGAATAACCGGTAATCGATCACGACCCCGGCAATATATTTGTGAACTGATACTCCTCTACATAGTTGCCTACCGACGCGTCAAATTTGTCTTCTCCCCACTGCTCTATGGTAAGTGTCTTCTCTTCTGACAGGTCGTAGTAATCCCAGTAGAGAAATTCGATTCTCTCTCTTTACAGAAATAGCCGCCACTACCTTCATCAAGAATTATATCAAAAATTTTTTGAATTCATCAATTGTAAGCGTTGTATCTTTTAAAATACTTTTTAAAGTCTTTGGATGTAGTATTTTACCAGAATGGAAAGGAACAGTTGTTCTTTTACCTTTATCATTTTTATATATCTTATGACTTCCACTCTGCCGTGAAAAAGAAAACCCTGCCCTTTCTAATGCACGTATCGTATCTGCAGCAGTTATTCTTGGCAACTTTCCTGTCATACTGAAACTTCCATCAGTGTTAAGCTCACAGATTCAGACTGTTGTATATCTTCACCGTTTGCAATTCTATCTTCCACATGGAGCTTGATAGCGTCCTTAATATTCTCTATAACCTCTTCATAAGAATCACCCTGCGTGTAACAACCCTGAAGTTCAGGACAAGATGCAAAATAGCCATCTCTATCTTTTTCAATCACTACTGAAAATTTATAAGTATTCATAATTTGCTCCTTTTTTTAATGAGGTATAGCCGCAACGAAGTTTTGGAGTGCAGTGACCGTGTCACTGCTTCAATACACATCATCACGGATGATGCACTCAATACTTACTACAATTTGGAACAACATCCATCACGAACCCGGCAATATATTGGTGAACTGATATTCTTCTACGTAGTTGCCTACCGACGCGTCAAACTTATCTTCTCCCCACTGCTCTATGGTAAGTGTTTTCTCTTCTGACAGATCATAGTAGTCCCAGTAGAGGAATTCGATTCGCTCTTTTCCTCCGCCTTTACAGAAATAACCACCGCTGCCTTCATCTATGGTATACTCTACTTCCTCATATTGGATCATGTTCGGAGGATCATCATTTTCCTGGATATGCTTACGTATACCACGGCCTACACTCTTTAAGGGGATCTTCTTTGTTAAAGTCCACTCAGGCTCGTCATCATCCTCGAGTTCCAGGTATAGAACTTCATTGGCAGATGTGAGCTCCCATTCATAGCTGTGGTTACCATCGTCCCAGTCGTATGTGTTGTATTCAGTGACTTCCCACGTTTTCATGTCGTAATCAAGGAAATATCCAACCTTGAGCTTAGACAGTACAAGATCCTGTAGAGGATCAAATTTTTCCTTCTTTTTCTTCTTACCAAACCAAGCCATATTAAATCCTTAAAAAAAAACTTCGCCACTAAGACACTAAGACACTAAGACACAAAGACACAAAGACACAAAGACACAAAGAAAACACTCTTATAAATAACAACAAACATTTAACGCAGAGGCGCAGAGAACGCAAAGAAATACATAAAGAGAAACTATCTCACACAGAGTCACGAAGAACACTAAGATACAGATAAAATTAAAGGTGAAAGTCTTTACTTTAGAGGAATTTAAATCTAAAGTATTTTTTACCCCGCTTTGTGTCCTCTGTATCTTTGTGTTATGAATAAAGTTTTTTATAAAAGTATTTTACTTTGCGTTCTCTGCGCCTCTGCGTTAAGTTTAATTTTCCTCTATTCCAACAATCCCATTCTGGTTTTCAATGCCAGGAGTTTGTCGCTTGGGGCGTTTAGTTGATTACCGCCCAGTGCGGCGTTGATTTCGTCATCTACACTTGTTTCTGCGGATGCCAGTTCTCCGTAGGATTGTGCCAGTGATTCATCCTCTTCAACCTTGGCCTTCATCTTTTCCAGCATTGCAATAGTACCGGTAGAGTCAACTCTCGCAACCTGCTCGTTTATCTTGCGGGTTGCCGCGGCAGTCTTCGCCCGTGCCCTGAGGGTGATAAGCTCGTTTTCGTACGAAGATACGGTTGACTTCAATTTGGATACATTTGCCTGTAGCTGTGACGCCATTTTATCCTGTTGTTCCCAGTTCTGCATCAGGCTGACAGCCTTTTGGCTGCAGTCCTCTTTCCTGTTCAGGGCTTCTGTCGCCAATCGTTCTGCCTGTGCAGCGTCTATCCCGCCACCCTGCATTTTCTGGAGCAGCATCATGGCCTTGCGCTCATAATCAGCCGCAAGCCTCTTATTGTCTTCAGCCTCTTTCCTCAAACGTATGGAAACACCCTTAACCTCTGCCAAACTTTTCATGCTCCCTTGCAGATCTTTCTTCAGATCTCTTATTCCCTGTTCTGTCATTTTGATAGGATCTTCAAATTTTTCCATTGCGCTATGCGCCTGGGACTGCCCCACTTTAAACATCCGCTGAAATATACTCGCCATATTTCTACTCCTTCTTAATTATTATCTATATTAAATTAATAATTCTTTTATTTATAATTTCTAGCTTTTACTAAACTCAATTAGCTCGCCAGCATACTCTGCCAGGGCAATACTCAATGCAGTAATTGAACCTTCTAGTTCATTCTTGTCCAGATTTTCTAACTGCAGAGTGTCTCTGAAGATAACTTTTATACCCTCTTCGTCCAGCACAAAAGCGCCATGTACAAGGGTACGGTTCATCTGGAGCAGTCGCTTGTAAAAACCTTCTGTCTTTTCCGGAACATCCATAATCACCTGCTCGATAACTAAGACAGGGTCCTCGCAATCTATGATGAGATTATTGATCCCTTTTTCCTCATCATCTATAACTACTAGCTCCTCTGCGGCATTCTCGCTGGAGATTGTAAACTCTAACTCATTTAAATAGTCCTTTACCTTTTGCAGATTTTCAGACATCTCTTTTCTCCTATTTCAAATTTATAAAATTTATTATATTCGATTCACCGCAAAGACGCAGAGGGCGCAAAGCCCGGCTAAGCGGGGTAAAACATTTTTCCTATTCTATAGCAGCCCGTTCCCACGCAGAGCTTGGAAACAAGTTTAGAGAACACTTCGATTCCGCTCTATGTGACGTCATCCTGAGCAGCATCGAAGGATAGTCTTTTATTTTGTAGTACCTCTGCGCTCTTTGCGTCTCTGCGGTGAATATTTTCTTTTATTTAACAAGACGTGGTCTTTCATGTGCAATAAGTATCAAATCGTCTCCTGGCTTAATCGTATATTCTCCGGGAGGATTCGCCACCAATTTATTATCATTTCCTGATTCAACTGCAACGATAATGGCATTATGCTTTTCCTTAATAAGTCTCAGTACCTCAATAAATGTCATGCCCACTAAATTTTCCGAGGGTTTTACTTTATAGAGTTCGTTGCCAAATTTGTTACTGACAAGCTCGGTAATTATCTTGGTTATACCGTGGTCCAGGGCCGCCTGAACCAGTAGATTGCCGCTCAGCTCACCGATAACGATTATTTCATCTGCCCCTGCCAGCTTCCCATGCTGCATGTTCCTTGAATCTGAAATCTCCACACAGATATAAATCTTTGGATTTAGCTTACGTATGGTAAGGGTATTCAGCACAACTTTTGCGTCCCTTGAATAGGAATCAAGATTTTCGTCTGTCAGAACCATAATAACCGATGCTTCGTTTATGTTGGCCTTCTGTAATACATCAACATCAACTTCACCATGGATAAAAAAAGTGTTATCATCTTCCAACGGTTTTTCAGGGATGTCCGCAACAATAACAATGGGTTTGTTTTTTACCTTCTTATCTGCGCGTAATTCAGCAATAATTTCCTTTGCCTTATAACTCCATCCACAGATAATGAAATGATCCTTAACTTTTACGTCCTTCACACCCTTACCCTCTTTGAGTTTAGTATCAACAAAGGCGCTGGCAATCGTTGCCGTAAACATTCCCAGTATTCCAATGCCAAACACCATGACGACAACCCCAATAATCCTACCACCAATCGTTGATGGTGTTATGTCACCGTATCCTACCGTAGTAATTGTTACAAAACTCCACCAGAAGGCATCCACAATACGTGGCGTCTTCTCAAAAAAATGGAGTCCTAATCCACCAATAAACAGTGTTATAAGTGTTAAGCAGAACAGTCTAACAATCCTGTTTCTGCCTACTCGAAACAGTATATTTGCCATGGTTTTTAATATTTAGTAATCTTTACTAAATAGTCGCTTCTATTATATGTAACCTTATACAGGCATATAATTTAGTAAATTAGCGGATAAAGCATTAGATATCAAATACCTTCTAACATCACATAAAGGGAATGTCAAGATTTTTCATAAGGGTGATGGGATAAAGAGTGAAGAATAAGTCCGGTTGTACATTTGACTTGTGATCTATATTTGAGTTTGGCAGTTTAGCTGTGGACTTTGTAGAGGATTTGATAGTGGAGGTTTCCCAGGCGTGGCCCAGACTTTACCAATCAAGCGGTTGCAAAGATTTATCCGTAACAAATCTCGTAACAAGACCAAGGAGCCATGTGTGATTGTTTATTTCAAACTCTCTCCTTGAGACTTTTGCTTTTACAAGAGCCATTTCCGATGCTTTATGGAATTCGACAGACTTTACCGCCACATAATTTATATCTACATTAATAAAACCCCTTGAACCAAAATTACCATAAAGGTCTACACCATCAAAATCATATGCCTCGACATTTTCTCCCTTTTTCCTTAATTTGAAAGAGAATGCTCCATAAAATACCAGTGCTTGCGCCTCCTGATTCATTCCTACTTTAGCTATTCCGTATCCATCACCGTAATTCAGACCAAGCTCTACTCTCTCGCTGCTGAATGAAACCTTATAAGATGGTTTTTCTCTATTTTTTCTGGACAGGTAAACATTAGAAATATTTTGAGGAAAATCTCTATCAGTAAAAACTCTGCTGGAAATGAGAAGTTTAATTGTCAAATCACGATCAATAGTAAACTCATCCTTTGCAATTGTTGCAAAACTGGATATGTGATAAAGCATGGTATAAAACTGTTCAAGTTTAGACCTGAGAATGGACACATCAAAGAGTGCAATAAGCTCCCTGTCCATATCTTCATTCCTCTGATCGAACAGATTAACATTTTCGGAATCAACAAGTGCGTACACGTCATTGAGTACCTGATCAACACCAAAGTCTGCTGTTTCTAATACTTGTTTGGTTCTATTTTCGACTGCAAAAGCCTGACTTGCAAATACTAATAGGACCAGAACTACTAAAAGTGAATTTTTGAACATTATTTATCTACCTATATATAATGAAAGCCGCCTACCTGACAGACGACTTAACGCTAAAATTATTTGTCTTCATAAGGTCATAAAAAGGCACTAAACGGTAATCGCTCTATTATATAACTGGATTTCGACAAACACAATAATTTAATTATCGGTATTTTCCTTTTAAATATTACCTTTTTATTAAAAGTTAACATAAATTATTGCATTAATGCAGTGTTTTGTCTACATACTTAATCCATGATTTAGCAATTAAAGCATGACCTGCTGGCGTCGGATGTACGCCATCTGGCGCCCAGTATTCCGGTGGGTGAAGAGAGCAGGACTCACGAAATATTTTGTCTAATGGAAGCAAGAGAGTTCTGAATTCTTCCGAAAGTTTATGTACTATTTTAATCTTAGGATTTAAATCATCCCGATATGCATTATTATCTCCCTGCAAAAGAAATGGTTCACACAAAATGATCTTCGGGTCCAGCGCTCTTGTAGTTCGTGTCAGGAGCATACGATACTCTTCTTCAAATTGCTCTGACGGTGTTAGCAAGGTATCGTTTACGCCTATAAGAATCGACAATATGTCAGGCTTAATGCTAATACAGTCTCTCTCCCAACGGAGAGAGAGATCTCTTATTTTGTCACCACTAATTCCACGGTTTATAAATTTTATATTCTGCTGTAAATGCCTGTCTGCAAGCGTTTCCGTTATCAGGTCGACATAACCATCTCCCCGGCTATCCGGATCTTCTCTGTTTCTATTACAATCTGTAATACTATCACCTTGAAAAAGTATTACAGCGTTTTCTTCAAATACATTGTCCATTACAATTATTTTACTGTAGAGTTCGGTTTGGTTCTTGCGATTGCAGAAATACTTTGCATAAACATGATCTATGCCTTGGCTATTGAAAGGAAGCTGGAGAGTTTTGTCTGAACGGAACTGTCCATTTTTACAAACTCAATCCCAACACATGCATTGTCTGTATCTTTTTTAAAGCTCCTCCGTTTCGCAACAACACGTAACTCCTCTTCTATCCCTGGCAAATGAAAACCTATATTAATTTCATTATTTAATTCTAACAGGTTTATGTTATCTTCATATTCGGGATTTTCCATGGCAAAAAGGCCTCCTGTTTTACTAATATCGGTAATATATCCTTCTATAATGTGTTCTGTAATTTTTATATTAGCCAACAAAAAGCACTCAACTCGTTTATATCCACGAAAATCATAACTCTCTATTTTATCCGGATATTTAATAAAAATCAATTCAGATGGCTTATGAATAAAATCAATAATCTGGGATTGAAAACCAAAAAGTGCACTCTTGTACATATACTTTACAGCAATTTCATTTCCCTTAATCAAAAAGGATGAAACATTCTCCATGGTATGTAAAGGTGGCATTCTAGCGATCAGGTACTTACCGTCCTCAATCCCTATCAATTTACTTGTTAGTTGTCTCTTTTCACCTTTAATCTGCAGTTTAAAAATAATACCAATATCCAAGTAGTATCTACCCTCTCTTTATCTATAATTCTTTAGATAATATCTATTGAATAAATTGCTGCAGCATATTTTATGCACAGCTAAAATACTTTTTAAACATTATGGGTATCTTTGTCAAGATGAATGCATATCGTGATTGGAACTAGACTAAAGCTGGAGGCCCTGGATAGATTAAGTGTAAGAACTCTTCTATCTTTAAATGGAAGACAAAATCAGCATCACAATCAAGAGGGGTTTCAGAGAGGGTGATAATAGCAAGGAGTGCACCATTCTCTTTTGCGATTGATGGAAAAGAGCTTGCCGGCTGTACAATAAGCGTAGAACCAACTACAATCATCAGGTCACAGGATATGGACAGGCTATCTGCTCTTTCCAGATCCTCACCTCGAAGTTGTTGTCCAAAAGAGATCGTATTTGGTTTTAAAAGACCTTTACATTTTTGACATATCGGCACGCCCTGTTCCAGGTCTAGGCCCTCAAACACCTCTTCGGATGGTACAGTAAAGCCACAATCAATACATGTAACCTCCAGATTGGTGCCATGCAGCTTTACCATTAACTCTTCTGCCAGTCCACTTTTCTCATGAAGGCCGTCTATATTCTGTGTAATGAGACCCGCTAGCTTGCCTTCATCATAAAGATTTTTGAAAAACATGTGGCCTTTGTTGGGAGAGGCGTTACTTAAATCTTTCCACAACTCCTGTTTCCTCTGCCAGTAAAGTAATCGTTTATTTTCATCTGAGATGAATTCTTCAAAATATACTGGCTGGAATTTATCCCAGATACCACCCTTACTACGATAATCGGGAATCCCGGATTCCGTGCTTATACCTGCTCCGGTAAAACCAACAATCCTCTTACTCTTATCGACAGCAGATTTGAAAGCATCTATTGAGTTATTGTTATAGGTGTGTTGCATCAGAAAAAATAACGGAAAGAAGAATTGTTTTAATAGTAAAATTTAAATATATTCTCACACGCGCTTAGCCATTGCCTTAGTCATACGCTCAAGAGCCTGTGATTTGTCATCAGAATCAACTTGAACGTCAAGTATACAAATGTCTTCAGTATATTGGCGGGAGAGCTGCAATGCTTCTTCAAGTTGATCTTCCGTCTTAATGCGAAATCCCCTACCTGCCTTGAGAATATCAGGAAGACAACTGTATTCCCATGATTTTATATCATTGAAACAGCCATCCAGCATAGGACGTTCAGTCCCATATCCACTATTATTCAAAATAATTATAATAGGACTAAGCTTATATCTTGCCGCTGTTGACAGTTCCATTCCTGTCATCTGAAAAGCCCCATCTCCAACCAATACAAGTGGACGTAAATTTGGATTTGCCAATTGCGCTCCAAGACTTCCCGGTACGGCAAACCCCATTGATGCGTAATATGCTGGTGACAAAAACTTCGTCTCTCTGTGAATTGTCATATCCATGGCGCCAAACATTGCATCTCCCGTGTCTGCAATAATTACGGTATTCTTGTCAATAAAAGAGTTAAGGCGTTGGAATAGATACTTTATGGAGATTTTCTTCCCCGTAACCGGTTGGAGTGGTTGAAGGGATTCCGGATGGGGACTGTCTGTATGCTCTTGCTTATCAATATTAATCAGTAAAAGTCCTTTAAGAAAATTACCCAAGCTCACATTTTCATAAGTGTGATAATGAATGTACACCTTCTCACTGGTAGCGTATATTGATCGACCTTGATCGAGATGTGCGGTAAACATGCCAAGATTAATATCTGTCATAAATGTGCCCAGAAGGACCAGGCAATCACTTGATTCTACATATTCTCTTACTTCCTCACGGCCAATCGCTCCCTCGTAAATCCCCATATATTGAGGATGATGTTCACTGATAACTGATTTACTCAGTGGTGTAGAAGCAAACGGAATACGGGTTTTCTCAATAAATTGAAGGAATTCTTCCTGTAGTCCGAATCTATGCAGCTCTATACCGGCAATTATTACGGGTTTCTCAGATGCGTTGATAATCTTCGTCGCCTCAAGTAGCGCCTCTTTAAGGGTATTATCTTCACGAGGTAATGGTATTTCTTGAGGTAGATAATACGGTATTGCTGTGACTGAAACCATATTACGTGGAAGTTCAATATAAACCGGTCTTTTGTGGTGCAAGGCAGCATCTATTACCCGATCAATTTCGCGACATGCTGTTTGGGGATTATCGAGTGCAGTTGAGGCTACTGTAATCTGTTCAAAGACCTTAAATTGTGTATCAAATTCTCGAACCTTGTGATGTAAAAGCGGTGACTTAATTCTTTCGTTTGTACCCGGTGCGCCACTTATTACAACTACCGGTGACTTTTCCGCAAAAGCCTGTGCGGTTGTATTTGTTATCTTCAAACCACCAACACAGTAGGTAACACATACGGCACCCAACCCTTTTACTCTTGCATAAGCATCTGCTGCAAAACCGGCCCCCTGTTCATCACACGTGTTGATTACCTGTATATCGCTTGATTCCAGTTCGTGGAAAAAACTTAGAGAATAATCACCCGGTACGCCAAACACATGCCTTACGCCATGCATGTAAAGTTTTTGAATAAGATAGTTACCTATAGTTTTTGCAACAGCCATAATTCCCTTCTTTTCTAACAGATAGAATCTATTTGATACTAAGGCGTTGATAAGCAGATGTCAACCCTATCAATGAACATGGCTACATAAAGAGTTCGTCTGTTGTTTTATGCCCTCCAAGTATAATCATAGCACGGCTTAGCCGCAACCAAATAAAATACGGTAAAGACCCGGAGACTGAGAAATGCACTTAATCTCTTAATTCTTAAAATCACGAAACTTCGGTAATTTTTTTAAATGGAATATTCTGAAAAAATTCTACATTAAGCCAGCACTGGATGTCTTTTGCCGATTCTTCTGTTATTTGTTTTTCTGGTTTTATCCTTTGAATCCTTATGTCCTATTGTATTTACGAGCGGAAGTTTCTTTTTCTTTTCAGAAAATAAGATGTCATAAGTAAACCCTGCGGTTAAACCACCAACAATAGGTCCAATCCACCACACATAGTGATTTGCAAAATGTCCTGAGGCAATTGCAGGACCAAAAACACGCGCCGGATTCATTGATCCACCGCTTATTGCGCCACCAACCATTACCCCAAATAATACAACAAACCCTATCGCTAATCCGGCCAATGCAGGTGTTGATCTTTTGTCAACAACCGTTGCGTACACAACAAATACTAATAGAAATGTTATCACCGCTTCCATAATAATTGCCTGTGTTACATTTACGCCTGAGCCCAGCACACATGTACCCAGAAATACACTGTTCAGGGCTTCCGGAAATAACATCTTTAACAAGTAACCGGCAAATGTTGCCCCTGCAACTTGCGAGACGATATACATGGCACCAATACCTGCTTTGATCCTCCCTGTCGCAACCATAGAGATGGTAACTGCAGGGTTTATATGCGCACCTGATATGTATCCTAACGAGTATGCGACGGCTACAACAACGAAGCCAAACGCGATAGCAATTCCCAAAAGGCCAAACCCTTGTGAACCGCTTTTAACTAAATAATAGTCTGCACATACACATCCTGATCCAACAAATACCAAGGCAAATGTTCCTAATAATTCTGCAAGATATTTTTTGTAATTTTCGATTGCGGAAGCCAGACTGACAGCACCTTTGCCTCCTTCTCCACCAAATATTAAAGCTAATCTCTCTAACGGCCCTAATTGGTAATTCTTAGATATATCCATAATAGTTTCCCAAAAATGTTAAAATAACTTGAACAATTTATTTGATGTTGATTGCTCATAATTTACTAACATCTCCATCAAATCTCTCCCCCCCCCCTTTAAGCAAATTAGGTAATTGAACGCTTTTTAGCATTCGCAATGTCTATACCAAAGAATGAATATTTGTGTAAATGAGTCCATTTGTTATATACGTAAGTACCTGTTCTGTAAGGTAATATAAGTTTATAACCAAAAGTAAATATATCTCTTACATACTTTGAAAACGTATCAATACCGAAATGAATGCGTTAAATTAATGAGAGTAGCAAAAAAGGCGAATGTTTTTCAAAATAAAGATTATTCGCATTCTAAATTGAAAGCTTATTAGAGAAGAGCATATACACATATTTGAATTTCATGAATAATCTAAAATCATAATAAACCTAGTTTTTCCATAAATCACGGCAAAATGTATAAAACAATCAATACTATTGTTCACGCATAAATTTCGGCAAAATTTAGTTCAGCATCAATTAAAAAGAAATTATTGCGTGCCTTATGCTCTATAGGATATTTGTACGATTTTTTTGTGTTACTCAACAAACATTGCAAACTGTTGTTATATTTAGCTTTAGAAATCTTTGCTAATCTAATGAATGTAAATATTTCATAACAGGCATCAATATTGCGATATACCGAGGCCATATACATACTTAATAATAAAACAATTTTTAATACTTGATTTCTTAGAAAAGCATTGATATTTAATCAATGGTTGAATTTATTAATCTTGCTGTCAATTCAGAGTAAAATGTGCGATAAACCTGTCTCGATGGCGTAATACAAAGAAGAAAGGGTGTATCAATGGCTAAAGCAATAAAGAAGAATTATACATTAAAAGATTTAGACACGATGTCTGTAGAGGAAGTACAAAAACTATCATTTGCCGCAAGGGATAAACTTCTTGACTTAGTCATAGCGGATGGGAGGAAGATTGGAGGAAAGCAACCTGCAAGGCAAGTTGGTTTAATGTGTGACTGGTTTGAGGAAGATGTGGTGCGTCTTCAGAAGATTAAGGCAGTAAAGATATGCTGTGGAGGGTTTATACCAATTGGCAAAAACGGTGAAGTACCAACATTAGATCCTGAAGGACAATTCAAATTAATATTTGAAAACGTTAAGGGTGCGCTGAAAAAAGCTGATACTAACTTTGATAGGGTTATTAATACTATGATCTTTATGAAGAATATTGATTACTGGGGCCAGATGAATGAAATTTATAGAAAATATATCAAATGTTCACCAACACGCGCTGTTATAGGCTGTCAGGACCTTAATAAAACTTACCAAATTGAGATTGTTAGTCTATACGCATATAAGGTGGCAAAATAAATCAATGTTTACGGTCATTGTCTGTTCTTAAGTTTAGGAATAGTGCCTGGATTTAAATATGGATGTGGACTTTAAGTTCATTGAATTTAAGACTCCACTCACGGTGGAGTAGTGAACGTCCATACTACGTAAACATTATCCTGATAACAAAAATAGTCGTAACTGAAGGCTTTGGCGCGAGAGGGTTCGGCAAACTCTCCTCGCTAGGCTTATTAAGTTATTCAGCCGAACATTTTGTTACACAGCGAAATAAATTGTTCTATAAGGAAATATAATAATTATGCTGCAAATTAAAAATTTTAAAAATGTGAATTTAGCCGGACAACCCGAACAATCAGGATTGTACGATCCAATATACGAACATGGTGCCTGTGGAGTCGGTTTTGTGGCAAATATAAATGGAACTCCAACCCATACGATCGTTTCGAATGCTATTCAGGTTTCTATTAATTTAGAACATCGTGGGGCCATCGGTAGTGACAAGCTTACGGGTGATGGTGGCGGGCTATTACTGCAAATCCCGGATGACTTTCTTCGTCAGGTTTGTTCCGAACAAAATCTCGAATTACCGTCTCCCGGGAAATATGGGGTAGGTATGTTCTTCATGCCTCATGAAGAAGCCAAGATTGAAAAGTGCAAACAAACAGTACAGGAAATTGTTGAGGCAGAAAATTGTAAACTTCTGGGCTGGCGAAACGTTCCTTGTAATGGAGACTCCCTTGGAGAAATCAGCCGTTTGACACAACCCACGGTACATCAGATTTTTGTAACAAGTGATAATCACGAGGGTGAGGATTTAGAAAGAAAACTATATGTAGTCAGACGATGTATAGAAAAAAATATCTCATCATGGACAAAGGAAGATTTCAGTCAGTTTTACGTCTGTAGTTTCAGCCATAAAACGATTGTTTATAAAGGGCTGCTGACTGGCAGCCAGCTACCAGTTTTTTTCCCAGATCTTAAGGACCCACGTTTTACGTCAGCGTTTGCAATAACTCATCAGCGATACAGTACGAACACATTCCCGGCCTGGAACCTTGCGCAACCTTTCCGTTGCCTTGCACATAATGGCGAGATAAATACTCTTCGGGGAAATATTAATCAAATGAAGGCCCGTGAGAAAAACCTGGAATCTGAACTTTTAGGTGATGATATAGAAAAAATAAAACCAGTAATTCAAAATGAATACGGAAGTGATTCAGCTGTCTTTGACAATGTTTTTGAGTTGCTTGTCAAGTCGGGCAGGTCACTTTCACATTCTGCCATGATGATGGTCCCTGAGGCGTGCGGTAAGAAATATTATATGAGTGAAGACAAACGCGCATTCTATGAATACCATGCTTCTTTTATGGAACCGTGGGATGGCCCTGCTGCCATTGTTATCACTGACGGAAGATTTATCGGAGCATTGCTTGATAGGAACGGATTAAGACCGGCTCGCTATACCGTAACTAAAAATGGCATGATTATCATGGCTTCCGAGACTGGTGTACTTGACATTCCAGGAGAGGAAGTACGTCAACGAGGTAGGTTACAACCCGGAAAAATGTTTCTGGTTGATTTAGAGCAAAACCGAATTGTCCCTGATAATGAAATTAAGGCAAAAATATCAAGACAAGCGCCCTATCGTCGTTACTTGAAAGAGAACCTGATTGAACTTCGTGGGCTGTTTAACCCGTCAAGAGTTCCGGACGTTGATCTGGAGGTGCTGAGAAAGCAACAACACGCGTTCGGATATACCGATGAGGATATTAATATTACGATTTCACATATGGCAAGTCGGGGTCAGGAACCAATCGGTGCAATGGGAAATGATAATGCGCTGGCGGTGCTGTCCAATAAACCTCAACTATTATTTCACTATTTTAAACAACTGTTTGCACAAGTAACCAACCCCCCTATTGACCCGCTACGTGAAGAGTTGGTGATGTCCCTAATGAATTATATTGGGGGAAAAGGAGGGCTCCTTGAAGAAACACAGGAACATTGCAAACAGATCAAGTTGTCTCACCCCATTCTAACACCAACAGATATGTGGAGAATTCGAAATGCTAATCATCCGGATTTGATGGTTAGAAAGATCGATATTCTTTTTCCAGCCCAAGGAGGAGGAGATGCTTTAAAATCAGCAATGGATTCACTTTTCGAAAAAGCCGAAAGACATATTTCCGATGGCGCAAATATACTGGTCTTGACAGATAGACACATTAGCAAAGACCGTTGTGCTATCCCATCTCTTCTGGCCGTTTCTGGCCTGCATCACCACTTGATCAGGAAGGGGCTGCGTAGCTCATGCGGACTGATTCTTGAATCCGGAGAAGCAAGAGAAGTCATGCACTTCTCGCTTCTGGTTGCATTTGGTATTACCGCAATCTGTCCTTACGTCGCTTTCAGCACGGTAAGGGAAATGGCTGAGCAAGAGTACCTGGTTGAGAAAAAAGACCCGGAAGAGGCAATGGATGCTTATATCTCAGCGGTAAAGAAAGGACTTTTAAAGTCTTTCAGCCGTATGGGTATTTCAACAATTAGAAGTTTTTTTGGATCTCAGATTTTTGAAGCTGTTGGGATTGATAAATCAGTTATTAACGAATACTTCTGTGATACGGCATCTCGTATAGGTGGTATAGGTATGGAAGAGATAGCGCAGGAAGTCTATGCCCGACACCGTAATGCATTCCCATCCGAAGGTAAACCTGATGAGTTCCTGGATGTTGGCGGCTATTATTCCGTCAGACATGGTGGGGAAAAACATCTCTGGAATCCGGAGACCGTTTATAAATTGCAGCAGGCAACACGAAATAACGACTATAAAATATTCAAAGAGTTTACAAAACTTGTTGATGACCAGACAAAGGAGCTTGCAACGTTACGCGGACTTTTTGAATTTAAAGAGTGTGAAAAAATATCGATAGATGAAGTAGAACCTGCCGAAAATATAATGAAGCGATTTATGACCGCTGCAATGTCATTTGGTTCAATCAGCAAAGAGACGCATGAATCTATTGCTATTGCAATGAATCGTATAGGTGGTAGAAGCAACTCAGGAGAAGGAGGAGAAGACCCTGAGCGATTTAAGAAGCTTCCAAATGGCGATTGGAAAATTTCCAAAATAAAACAGGTTGCATCCGGACGGTTTGGGGTAACCAGCGAGTACCTGGTAAATGCGGAAGAAATTCAAGTCAAAATGGCTCAGGGTGCCAAGCCTGGCGAAGGCGGCCAACTGCCCGGACATAAGGTGAGTCCTGAAATTGCAAAGGTACGGCATACAACACCGGGAGTTTCGTTGATTTCTCCGCCACCTCACCATGATATTTACTCTATAGAAGACCTGAAGCAGATAATTTACGATCTTCATTGTGCTAATACGAAAGCAAAGGTGTGCATAAAGCTGGTTGCGGCCACAGGAGTTGGAACCGTTGCCGCGGGAGTATCCAAGGCCAAGGCTGATCAAGTGCTGATCAGTGGTTATGATGGAGGTACCGGAGCTGCCCCATGGTCAAGTATTATGCACGCCGGTTTACCATGGGAACTTGGACTGGCTGATACACAGCAAACCCTGGTAGCCAACCAACTCCGTGACAGAATTATTGTACAAACGGATGGACAACTGAAAACAGGAAGAGATTTGGTCATTGCGGCACTGCTTGGTGCTGAGGAATACTGTTTTGGTACTTCTGTTCTGGTTACGCTAGGTTGCGTCTTGATGAGAAAGTGCCACATGAATACCTGTCCGGTGGGTGTGGCAACTCAAAATCCCGAGTTACGAGCTAATTTTAACGGGCAAGCTGAATTTGTTGAATGTTTCTTCAGATTTCTTGCTCAAGAGATGCGTGAGTACATGGCTGAGCTTGGTTTTAAAACTGTCGATGAGATGGTTGGTCGTGTAGACAGACTTGAGGTGAGAAAAGCAATTAGCCATTGGAAAGCTAAGAAACTGGATTTCAGTGCGCTTTTAACAAACCCTGATCCTGATGGCAAAACGGTCTTACACTGTACCAAGAAGCAGGACCATGAATTATCTGACTCGCTTGATAATGAATTGGTAAAACTAGCTGAAAAATCATTAACAAAAAAAGAACCAGTCGTAATTGATTCTCCGATACGCAATATTAATAGAACGGTAGGAACAATACTCAGTAGTGAAGTCACCAGAAAGTATGGCTCTGCGGGACTACCGGAAGATACGATCCAGTTGAATTTCAAAGGGTATGCAGGTCAAAGCCTTGGCGCGTTCATGGTTCCCGGCATTACAATACGTGTGGAAGGTGATGCAAACGACTATGTCGGAAAGGGAATGTCCGGAGGCAAAATTATAGTAAACCCTTTTAAGGAGTCAACGTTCAAACCGTATCAAAATATTATTGCAGGTAACGTGATTCTCTATGGTGCTACAGGAGGGGAAGTCTTTCTTCACGGTATGGCAGGAGAGCGTTTCGCCGTACGTAATAGCGGTGCAACGGCGGTCGTTGAAGGAGTTGGTGACCATGGATGTGAATATATGACAGGAGGCACAGTGGTAGTTATCGGACAGACTGGTAACAACTTTGGAGCTGGAATGAGTGGCGGCGTTGCCTATGTTTATGACGAGCACGAATGGTTCGGTATGAAATGCAACCTGGACATGGTTGATCTGGAGAGTGTATGGGAGGATGAAGATAAGGATCTCCTGCACGCATTAATAACAAAACATTTTGAATATACTCAGAGTGTCAGGGCAAAAGACATTCTAGATAATTGGGACAGCCGTCTGCCATTATTTGTTAAAGTAATGGCTATGGAATATAAGCAATCATTGGAACGGATCAGACAAGAAGAGCACCGTGATGATGAGCTGGTGTTAGCGACAGAGGAGGTATTTAGTGGGTAAACCGTCAGGATTTCTAGAAACTGACCGGCAGCCAGGTGTCAAACTGCCAGTCGATGAACGTATTAAGCATTTTAATGAATTTGAAAGTAATGTCTCTGACAGTGTATTGGAAGAACAAGCAAGTCGTTGTATGGATTGTGGCGTTCCATCATGCCACGCATACGGATGCGGGGTAAAGAACAGAATTCCTGATTGGAATGATCTGATTTACAAGGGTCATTGGAAACGGGCATTGGCATTACTGCATTCAACAAACAACTTCCCTGAGTTTACCGGGCGTGTTTGTCCGGCTACCTGTGAAGCATCCTGTACATTATCGATTAACAGGAGACCTGTTACTATCAGGCAGATTGAGAAACAGATTGCAGAACGTGGCTGGAAAGAGGGCTGGATACAACCTCAGCCTGCTGAATTCAAGACAGGCAAACGTGTAGCCGTCATTGGCTCTGGACCTGCAGGACTTGCAGCAGCACAGCAATTAGTTCGAAAAGGCCATAACGTTACGGTATTTGAAAAAGATGACAGAATTGGGGGTATGCTACGTTATGGTATACCTGATTATAAAATAGATCGCAGTGTCCTTGACAGAAGACTGAATCAGCTTATAGAAGAGGGCGTCTCTTTTGAAACGCAAGTCGATGCAGGAATTGATGTCTCCGCGATGTATTTGTCACGATCATTTGATGCGGTAGTTATATGTGTTGGCGCACAAATTCCCAGAAATCTGGTAATCCCCGGGAGGGGCTTAAATGGTGTCCATTTTGCAATGCCATTTTTGACTCAGCAAAACAAAAGAAATGCAGGTGATACCATCCCGGAAAATGAAGCGATCACTGCGCAGGGAAAGAATGTCATTGTCATTGGAGGAGGAGATACCGGGTCAGATTGTATCGGTACCAGTATCCGTCAGGGAGCAGCCAGTGTAACACACATATATTATCAGGATGTCCCTCCAAAAGAGCGAGCACTCTGTAATCCATGGCCGGAATGGCCGACAACATTCAGCACAAGTTCCTCTCAGGAAGAAGGATGTGAACGTTTCTGGAAATATCAGACAAAGGAGTTTGTCGGAGCAAATGGAAATCTAACCGGACTGAAAGTGGCGGAGCTTGATTGGACAAGACCTGCGGATGGTTCGCGCGGTACCTATACAGAAATACCTGGTTCTGAAAAGATTATTCCCGCAGATCTCGTATTCATTTCAATAGGTTTTCAACATTGTGAGCATGGCCCCCTACTTATGGATCTGAAACTTGAACTTGATAAAAGAGGCAGGGTAAAAATTGATGATAACCAGATGACGTGTCTCCCGGGAATTTTTGCTGCCGGTGATGCGGAGCTGGGTGCAAGCCTGGTTGTTCGTGCTATCTACAGTGGCCGACAAGCAGCTGCAGGTGTGCATCAATATTTAATGTCTGAAAGGACATTGAAATTAAAAGAAAATGAGAGCAGATAACACTACAAATTCTGTTTTGTAGGAATAACAGAGAAATATAGCATGTTTCATCTAACCGCTTTCTGTACATCATGTAATGTGTGTTTTAATAATGAATTGTTAGAGTAATTTATTCAAACACACATTACAGCATTTCTGTAACTTCCACACCTATACCATAATAACCCTTGCATATTGCCTGTAATTGACTAATATATACTCGTAATAGTTCATATTGCAAACAGATATATTAAATTCGTTAAGGACCGATTAAAATGTCTACAATGGGACGAATACTTTTAGCAGATGACGAGGAATTTTTCCTGAGTACAACAAGTGATTTATTGGTTGATGAAGGCTATGAATGCGTTCAATCACAAGATGCTGAATCTGCTTTAATTAAACTGAAATCTTCTGCATTCGATCTTTTAATAGCTGATATCCATATGCCGGGCAATTCCGAACTGGAACTTGTTAAGGAGATGCATAAAATCGCGGAAGGAATGCCGGTTATTCTGATCACCGGTAACCCCTCAGTTGAAACTGCAACGAAATCAATACAACTTCCGGTTGTAGCTTACATGGCGAAACCTTTTGATGCTGATATGCTGTTTATGCATGTTAAGGATGCTATTAGTAATTACAAAACCTATTGCTCAGTACAAAATTCAAGTCGACGTTTACAGGAGTGGCAGAAAGACCTGGATAGCATTAAGAAATTAGTAAGTAACACCCTAGACTCAACATCCTCAATACCTATTCATGCATTCTTTAAACTTACATTTCGGAATATTACAGAATCCCTGTTAGATTTGGATCACTTGATTGAAGGACTTAACTCAAATAGCAATGAACAATACGCGTGCAATTTGCTTGATTGTCCCAGTTTAACAAAAATGAAAGGTGGCTTGATAGAGACAATGGAAGTCCTGAGGAAGACCAGAGAGTCTTTTAAATCGAAGGACCTCGCCAGGCTCAGGGATAAGCTGGATACAATTGTCAAAGATGTCAGATAATATCTAAAGGAGTATAAGGTGAAAATATCCTAGTCTATTAAACGCAAATTACTAGTATTTTCACTTTGCATATCACTCATACCTATTCTTGTTATTACCATAATATTTTACTTATCTGCCAGAAAAAGTCTAGAACAACATATAGACCAGAAAATGGTAGCAATAGGTGAGTTAAAAGCGCTTCGGGTTAAAGCTCTTTTGAATTCCATCGAAGACCGGACAATAGAATTCGGTTCTGACGAGTATATAAGAAATAAGTTGAACATAATAAGGCAGGAAGCTCTTCTTGAACAAGACTCAGTTAATGCCATAAGTAAACATTTAAAAAATAATAAAATAACTCTGGATCCGGATATTGCGGCAATATCTATATTGAACAAAGCAGGTGTGGTTGTCGCATCCACCATCAAATCAGTGATTGGTAGTGATTTTTCAGATCATGAAGAGTATATACAAATTACAGATATAGGAATGACCGTGTTTACACATCGTCCACATTTTACTGAGTATCTGGGGATTAACTCTCTGGAGTTATCAGCTCCTATTATTTCGATGAAAAATGGTGAGGTTGCCGGAATAATTATTAACGCCTACAATGAGGGGCTCATTGACAAAACTACAAATAACCGTAAGGGTATGGGCAATAGTGATAGGAGCGAGAGATGGAGACAATATTAAGTTCTTAAACTCCCTGAAGTATCTAACAGAAGACGCCATTTTTTTTAAAATCCCATTAAAAGGAGATGTTGCAGTACCCATGAAATCAGCTTTGCAAGGACGTGATGGAACAATCATTGGTCAAGATTATAGAAACATAGCGGTCATAGCAGCTTATCAACCTATTGGTTGGCGACTTGTCACAAAAATGGACAAGTCTGAAACCTTTGAACCATTAAAACCGCTAAGTACTATTGCGTTCACGCTGGGAGGAATCAGCTCTATCATGGCAATTGCCGTATGTATTTTTGTTTCAGTTAGTTCTTCACGATCAATTAAGGAGCTAACGGATGCAACTCAAAAACTGGCAAACGAAGACTTGGGGCATCGCATTAAGATAAACCGTAATGATGAGATTGGAACACATGCCAATAGTTTTAATGACATGGCATAAAAGTTAACAGATGAAATTACAGAGCACAAGCATTCTAAAGAGGATCTTGCGGCGTCTAATAAAGAGCGAGAAGCTTTCTGTTACTCTGTTTCACATGATCTTCGTGCACCACTGAGGAATATAGAGGGATTCCGTAAAGCCCTGGAGGATGACTATGCTGAGAAACTTGACGCACAGGGTAAAGACTATTTTCACCGCATTCGTAAGGCCAGTCGTTATATGAGTCGTCTTATTAATGATTTACTGGATCTGTCTCGCATAAAACGAAGCGATCTAGAGTTCAGCGCGGTTGATTTGATCGCTATGGTTGGAGAAATAGCAACAGATCTTCAATACCAGCAACCGGAGAGAAAGGTGGAATTGATTATACCAAAAGGAAAGCTAAAGGCGATAAAAGATTATTATTTATCGCGCTGGAAAATCTACTCAGTAACGCATGGAAGTTTACAGAAAAAATCCCTGATCCCAAAATTGAGTTCGGTGTTACTAATCACGATGGCAATGATATATATTTCATATGTGATAATGGCGCCGGTTTTGAGATGAAATACGTTGACAAATTATTTGTAGCTTTTCAACGCCTGCATGATAAAAGTGAGTTGAAGGTACCGGTGTCGGACTCGCGACTGTGTATCGAATAATTCACCGTCATGGTGGTGGTATCTGGGCAGAAGGAGAAGTGGCACATGGTGCAACATTTTATTTTACTCTTGAGACTGTCTGATATTGGACATAAATAGTAAGAATCCATTTTTATGTTTAAAGAAATATGATGATAAAAAAACCATATTGCTTGTAGAAGATAACCCTGACGATGTAGAACTGACAAGGTTCGCACTCCATAACGAAGCTGTTAATTGCGATTTGTCATTACTGAGTGATGGAACTGAAGGAGTAGATTATTTTTCAACTATTGATAACCGTGCGGATACAATGCCTGATGTTATTCTGCTTGATTTATAGCTGACTAAAATGGACGGTCTGGAAGTCTTAGCACACTTACGGAGAGATGATAAAACAAAACTTATCCCTGTGGTAATTCGAACCTCTTCTGACGAAGAGATAGATATAATTGAAAGTTATAAATTAGGAGCTAACAGCTATATCAGGAAACCGGTTGATTTTGAGGGATTTTGTAAAACCATTAAAACTCTTGGTAAATATTGGCTGGAGTTAAATAAGCACACATTAAATCCTACAGGTTGAATAGGCAATATGCTGTTAATTATAAAATAATTATTTTTTCCAGTGAACAATGTTAAAAAGTTATACATTTGGTGAAATTTCTGATTATCTTGTGGGTCAATTTGTGAATTTCCCCTACATCTGCTCAGGATCAGGTCATACTGAGCAGCTATCTGGCCAGGTCAAGGCGGAGAGCAGAACTTCTAACAATATTAAACTCTACATTTAATGATTACAGGTAAACCTGTTCTATATGATAAGGGGTGTTGATTAATTGAGTATTCCAATTCGTGTTTTGATTGTTGAAGATTCAGATGATGATACAATTTTGTTAGTACGTGAACTGAAACGAAACGGTTTTAACGTACTCTATGAGCAAGTCGATAATTATAAGGACATGAAAACTTCACTTGGAAAGCGGGAGTGGGATATCGTCCTCTGCGATTACTCAATGCCAAAGTTTGATGGACTCAGCGCTATGGAGTTATTACATGAAGAGAAGCATGAACTACCGTTTATTCTTCTTTCAGATACTATAGGTGAGGCGGTAGCGGTTAAAGCAATGAAGGCGGGCGCGGACGATTATATCATGAAGGATAATCTTTCTCGACTTGCCACTGCTGTTACACGCGAGTTAAATGAATATAGGGAGAGGCAAGAGCTTAAGCGGATTAATAACACAATTCAAACACTGGTAAAAAGTACCGTAATTAAAACTGGTGAAAATGCATTCCGTAAAATTATTTCCAGTGTAAAAGAGTGGCTGGATACTAATTTTGTTTGTCTGGGCCAAATTATCGATGATGACCGTGCCACGGTATTATCAATGATTAATAACGAGGATTCACAATGTGATTGTATATACAACATACAGGGAACACTATGTGAAATTGTTATAAAAGAAGGTTTTTGTCATTATCCGGAGGGCGCAGCCAATTTACTTCCAGTGTCCTGTAAACAATGTACAAAAGTAGATGCGGTAGGATTTTTTGGTATGTCTATTCAAGATGAATATGGCAAATGTATAGGTCTGCTCTGGACCGTATCAAGTAAAAAGCTCACCCTGCCTCCACGTGCAATGGAAGTACTCGAAATCATTGTAACAAAGGCCGGATCGGAAATTGAACGAATGTGGGTTGAGGAGCAACTCCACAAATTATCACATGCAGTTGAGCAAAGTTCCAGCATAGTTATAATTACTGACATAAAAGGTACTATTGAATATGTCAATCATATGTTCACAAAACTAACCGGTTATCCTTTTGGAGATGTTATCGGTCAATCTCCAAGTATAATAAAATCCGGTAAAACATCTGATGATGAATACAGACAATTATGGAAAACTATTATGGATGGTAAAGAGTGGCATGGAGAATTTTGTAATAAGAAAAAGAATGGAGAACTTTATTGGGGAACCACTTCTATTTCTCCAGTCAGGAATAAGGATGGAAAAATAACAAGTTTCATATCAATCATGGAAGACATTACCGAACGAAAAGAGATGGAAGAGACAATCCGTCTACATAATGAAAAGCTGGAAACATTGATTGAGGAACGTACCACTCGAATCATGGAGCTTGAACGCCAGCGAATGGAAAATGAGAAACTGGCTGCTTCAGGTCGGATGGCTGCTACGGTCGCACACGAGATAAACAATCCACTGTCATCAATCAAGGGCGGTTTTATGTTAATTAAGAATTCTGTTCCTGAGGATCACAAATATTACGATTATGTAGGCATAATAGAGAAAGAGATAGACCGTATCACCCGTATCGTAAAACAGATGTTCAATCTGAGCAAACCATACCAAGGTGAAATATGTGAATTTGATGTGATATCAGTTATGCGCGATGTAGTAATTATGCTTGATAAACTTTGGAGTGAACATCGTGTCTTCATAAACTTTGATGGACATGATGATACAGTAAAAGTTACTATGTCTGAAGACTACTTCAGGCAGGTTTTATTAAATATTATTAAAAATGCGATAGAGGCATCTTGTGAAAACGGTAGGATTGAGATCAAAGTAAGAATTAACAGCAGATTAAATATAGCCGTTTCTGACCTGGGAGAGGGAATGTCTCACGAAGTACATTCTAAAATTTTTGAACCATTTTTTTCCACAAAAAGCAAATATTCTGATAGTGGTTTGGGACTTGGGCTTGCAACGACAAAAGTTATTGTTGAATCAATGGGAGGTTCTATTGACTGCATTAGTGAAAAAGGCAAAGGGACTGTTTTTACCATAGATCTGCCGATTCATATAGTAAAACAGTAACTTCCATTTAAAGTATCGTAATACAATAATATACCGATCACGAAAAGAAATTAGAAAATACTCGATACAAATGAGTTTCAACATGTCATAACACTTTTATGACTGAGTTTATCCTATTACAAGACAGGACGGAAAAAACTCAATATTAATGCTGCTATTGATATTGAGAAATTAAGTACCGCAGTTGATTACGGTGAATCAATAAACGCACAGTCGACAATATCCTTGCTAAAGAAGGTTGAATTAAGGCATCCGGAGGCAGAAGTTATTTATACGATATGTGATAATGCCAGATATTACAGGTCGAAAAAGGTGAAAGAGTATTTGGGAAAATCGAAGATAGAGCTTGTGTTTTTGCCACCCTATTCACCAAATTTGAATTTAATAGAGAGGCGTTGGAAATATTTCCGTAAGACAGTCCTCTATAATGAATACAATGAAACATTTGATGAATTCAGAGAAGCATGTAAATCTTTTTTTAGACGGATTAAAAGATACAAGAAAGATTTATCCTCTTTGTTGATTGAAAATTTTCAAATAATTAGTTCAAATACCTAAAACTATTTTGGAATGGGTATATACATTATTTGCTAACTCTGAACGCTTCAAATCCTGTCATGCTGAATCGTGGGTTGCTACCTTGACCTCAAATATCAGTATCTACGTCCGAGAGCCTGAAATTTATTCAGGATGACAATTAGGTATAAATCCTTAATCTCTAACTCCACAAATCATTTGTATCTTTTCTTTATTTAGACAAATTAAATGGTTTTTTCACAATAAAATCAATTTCAAGACCATCCTTCTCAGCATCCTCTATTTTGTGTCTCCAGCCGGTAATCAATCTAACCTTAGGTCTGTTACTTAATGAAGTTAGCGACTTTATGACGTCCTTTTCGGACATATCAGGCATAACAAGATCACATAACAGAAGGTCATAATTGTTTGTTTTGAGCAGATTGATAGCTTTCTTGCCGCTATTAACACTGCAAACTTTATGGCTCTCTTCTATAAATAATTTAATCTCTATGGGTTTAATTCCACGCAGCTTGCTGCGAGATATAAAATACTCAAATGTGGTACCCCGTCAGCTTGATGCGGGGTATTACATTTAAAGACTCACATATCTCTTTATTATTGTCAACCACAAGAATATTTGAAATGATTTCTACAGGAATTTTACGGCGATCAAGGTGTAATATAAAAATATCTTCTGAGGTTACCACACGATCCATTCCAACATTTTTCTGAAAGATTCTTTTGTTGCGTTCTCTATCTTCCAGGGGATACATTTGAGAACGATTCATACCCACTATTTCTTCAACGGGCACACCAAGTTAATCTTCAGCACTTTGTTGGCATTGAGTATGATTTGTGTCTCCACATCCACCAGCAATATGGCATCATTAGCAATTTCGATTAATTTGCGATATTTCCCTCTGATCCCTCAAGTGTAATATATTCCTTCCTTCGCTTGGAATTTTCAATATCAGATTCAAGTGACTTGAGTTTATTGATCAACTCAGCTTTTGTTATCTTTTCATAATTCATATTTAGATTTCCTTAAAAATACAACTATTGCTGAAGTTTTAGATACTAAAATGAATTTAGGATGACAATGGTACAATTAACCTGTCTTCCATAATCCTTGGTTACTTGCCATGAAATGCTTGTTTTAGGATCTTTTTTGTGTACATCTGAAAATGTGCTGAAGCAGAACATGGATGTTGAAACAAGGTTCAGCATGACCTGTGGGATACTATTCGCTACGCCTAAATATTCTCAAATAAATCTTTTAAACTTATATTTAGTGCGGTTACAATTTTATTTAGTGTTGATATTGATGCGGCACTTTCAGCACGTTCTATCTGTGATATGAGACTTACAGACAGGTTAGTCCTTTCCGCAAGCTGTTTTAACGTAAGTCTATTTTCACCTCGTAATACTCTTACCTTCTTCCCTATTTTTATATTCAGTTCTTCTTCAGGTTCCAGAAGAAGCATCTTTGATCTTAAGGCATTTCTTACTGTGTCTCTAAGTTCGTTAATCTTAAATGGTTTTTTGACGTAATCAAAGACATGGCTCTGTAACGCCTGAACTGCAGAATCTACAGAAGGATAGGCAGTCAGGATAATAACCGATATATCAGGATTAATCTTCCTGATCTCTATTAATAACTCCTCTCCTCTTATTTCAGGCATCTTTAGGTCGAGGATAATGAGGTGGAATGTTTTTTTCTGTAACTCCGGGAGTGCTCTTTTTGGTTTTGATATTGTTTTAATTTTATAGCTATCCAAGACAAGTATTTTCTTTAAGGATTCACAGATGTCCTTGTCATCATCAATTATCAGTATATTTATGTCGTGTTTTTGCATAATAATTCAGATATTAAGAAACTTAATACTAATTCATATTTCTTAATCTACGCCTCTTCAATCTATTTAATAATTCCTTAAATACTTTCTAAAATCCTTCTTCTATATTTATTTCCGTTCATATTGATGTATTATACTATACTTATTACAGTATTAATGCAATATTAAAGGTAGGTAATATATCAGGATAATAATTGTAGCTTTTTGCCAGTCAGGTCTTTATGTAATGGTTATATTATCTACAATATATTTGCAATTCTACCGGCGGGCAATGGGTATGAGGTGTTACTTAACAATATTCATTCAATGTTTCTATTTTTTCGACAAATTCATCATATGAAACAGGTTTAGTAATAAAGCGGTCAACACCATTTTCATATGCTTCATCGATAGTTTTTTTGTCAGAACTTGTTGATAAAATAACTACGGGAACTTGATTATATCCGGAACTTTTTTTTAAATACTTTAAAATATTCATTCCATATACTTTCGGCAGATTAAGATCTAATAAAATCAGAGTGATTTTGTTATAAATTACTTCCCTCCATTTTATCGCCATCTCACGAAAATAATCAATAGCTTCTTGTCCGTCCCGTATCAGGACTATATTATTTTCAATACCCTTCACTCCAAAAACATCAATAATTAAATCAGCATGGTCAGGGTCATCTTCAATGAGTATAATTTGTTTTTCTTCCAACATTTATTCCTTTCTTCAGGATTTAGAGCAGAAAGTTGTGTAGATAGTGTTTGTGTGGGTTCTCTCCGTGGAGTAAAACAGTAGTGTCCCTCAACAGTTCAAATCTATTGCTACAATCTACAACAAGTGAGAATTGCTCATTTTATTTTCTATTTGTTTGAAAGGGGTATTGTGAAACAAAATCTTGAACCTCTTCCGTCTCTAACAGGGCTTTCTACCCAGATACTGCCTTGATGTTTTTCGACTATTTTCTTAACCATAGTCAATCCAACTCCGGTTCCTTCTACATCAACATCATTAAGCCTCTTAAATATTTTAAATATTTGATCCTGGTATTCCTTCTGAATCCCAATTCCCGTATCTTCAATAAAAAATTTACAATAGGATTCATCATTCTCACATCCAATCGTAATGCTTCTTAAATGAGCATTAAAACCATCATATTTATCCCCATATGATAATGATAATTCTGGGAAATTCAATGGTAAATCTGGAGATTTGCAGTGACTGAACTCAGACGGCCTACCATTACCCATAAATTTTACCGCATTAATAATTAAGTTTGAGAATACATCCTTAATTCTTGTTTCGTCACAATAAACCGTTGGCAAATTATCATTAATTGATATTTTGACTTCATTTTCCACTATTCTCTCACGTAACTCGTTTATTACCTCATTTACAATAATAAAACTATCGTTGCTTTTATGTTTATATTCAATCTTTCCTGCTCTTAAGACTTCCATAATCTCATGTATCCTCTGGTTCATTTTATGAGTATTTGCTTTAATTCTGTTTACATATTTCCTGCCCTTTTCATCATAAACGTGATTATAAGTCTTAGACAACCTTGATGTATATCCACTGATCGCAAATAACGGTTCTTTTAAATCATGCGAAGTCAAATAAATGAAATCCTCCAACTCATTATTCACCTTCTCTAATTCTCTGGCCTTCTCTATCAATTCAGCTTGTAATTCCTTCTGTAACGTTATGTCTTTTGCTATATGTACATAAGTATAAATATCACCTTTTTCATCGCTTATTGGATATATCGATTTAATAAATATTCCTCCCATATGTGTATCATCCACGATTGTAGATACAGGCTTTAAGGTTTTCTTACTCTTTTCTAGAGGACAACAGTGCCAATAAGTATCTGTGCCATGAAATATTTCGGAGCATTTTTTCCCGATCATATCCTTTTTGTCGATCTTAAACTTTTCATAAAATGCCTTGTTTGCCATGACAATCTTGTGATTTTTATCATGAATTGAAATAATGTCAGTAATTGCATCAAATGTCTTACGCCATTCATCCCTGCCCTTCTTTACCTGTAGATAAAGAAGTCGATTTTCTTGAGTAGATATAGCGAGTTTTCTCATCATCACATTAAACGATTCACTTAACTCCATTATTTCACCACTCATTTCGCTAGTGGATATCGGTTTCTCTAGATTACCACTTGATATCCTGTTAGTACCATCAATTAATTTATTAATAGGGGTTGTTATGCCGGTAGAGATAAAGATAGAAATTACAACGATAATTAAAATACCGGATACCCCCATAACAATGGTGAAATTTCTCAACCACACGACAGGAGCAAACGCCTCGTCAACATCCTTCTCCGCCAGTATGACCCAGTCCATCTCTTCAAAGTATTTAGAAACACCAAGTATCATGATGCCTCTGTAGTCTGGATATATACAGGTCATCCCTGTCCTTGTATCAAAAGCGTGTCTTACACCATCTGTATCAACAACCTGTTTGAATACGGCATCCTCAATAAATCTTGATTCCGTAATCATTAATCTCTCACTGTTGACAACATAAGACTTTCCCGTTTCTCCAAAGCCTTTCTTTTCAACCCCGGATGATTCCTTTATTCTACCGGATGCAATCCTGCTTAAAGCATCGCCATTATATCTATTCACGATTATACCAATAGTTTTTTTACCATCTTTACTAAATAGTATTTTTGACACCTCAAAAATCTTGAATCCTGAATCTGGAGAGTCGTGTAAGTCATTTATATAAGAGCCTCTCTTTACCGTTTCTGAAAAATAAAATTTATCTGACACATCATTGCCAGTATGTTTAATCTTCGTCGAACTGATTACCGTACCCTCCAGATCAACGATAAATATCTCAACAATATCACTATCAAGGGATAGTTTGTTCTCAGAAAGATGAGTATTAAGTCGTTCTGTATAATACCGAAAATTATCATTTTTTGTAATTATCGCCTCTGTACAGTCCCTGATAAATCCATCAGAACTAAAATCGATTGCCCTGCCCCTCTTCGCATCAAGAAAAGCATGAACATCTTTTTGTAAATTGCCTGCTGCTATCTCCAATTGGTCAAAAATATTTTGTTTAACTATTTTACATGTATGAAAATAACACAAAATTATGGTAATAGTGGATATTAAGATAGTGGGAAGCAGGAACCAGAATAATATTTTACTTTTTAACTTCATTTGTAAAACCCTTAAGAAGGTGACTCTAGATTTAAAGGTATCAACTTGGGCATATATACCATTGATACATTAGTTTATGAGGATTAAAGCTCTATGCTATTGTGTAAATATCATTCAATTAATTCGGAAAGTTTCTTTACGTTAATAGGTTTGGTAACATAATCGTCCATCCCTGCCTCAAGACACTTTTCGCGATCGTCCTTCATGGCATTAGCAGTCATGGCTATTATGGGAATATTATGATTCCGTACAGTTGATGCTTCGCGCGTATAATCTGTGTCGCCTCGTAGCCATCCATTTCAGGCATCTGGCAGTCCATCAAGATCGTGTCATAATCCAATTTTCCCAGAACTTTGATTACCTCACTGCCGTTGTTAACGACATCAGCATGAAGTCAAAGTTTCTTCTCCAGTATGCGCAAAGCAATCTTCTGATTAATGACATTATCCTCAGCCAGCAGTATGCGAACATGCTTCTTGCGTTCCTCTGATATGGAAAAACGTGTGACTATCTGCAGGGCTGAATCCTTTTTTACACTTGTTTTTCTTCCGGTAACGATTCGGAGACAGTCAAACAGTTGTGACTGCTTTACCGGCCAGTGCAGAAATACGACAAATCCAGGACTTCTTAAATTTTCAGCGTCTCCACGCAAACAAAAAGAGGTTAGCATCACAAGGGACAAATCTTAAGATGCGGATCTGCATTGATCTCCTTACTAAGTGATTCACCATCCATCTCAGATACGCAACAGTCAACTATTGCCAGGATTCAAGATATCTTCTCAGGACATGACGATTTGCACTGTTATCGCCAACAATCAATACTCGCATATTCTCTATATCTCCCAGATCTGTCCCACCATATTTTCTTGAGGTAGAGGAATCTACCTGAGAAAACGATTGGAACAGTTTATTAACACGGTAAACTGTCTTATACTGCTCCACTGTGAGATCAAACTATGAGCATGCTGAGAACCTGCTCATAGCTTTCATATTCAGATTTGATCTGATCACTCAAGAAAACGTTATATGGAATCAATTCTGCCATTACCTTATCCTCTGGGACACCACCTGCCAGTTTGAGTGCCGCATTTTCATACCTTTTAGACACAGCCCTATATAACGCTTCCAACCTTCCAAGAGCATCTATCTTAGACAATAAAAGAGGCTTATGACCGGCTCCTTTTGTTCCTTGTGTATTGCATGACTTAATTATCATTTCAGTTGCCTTACTAACTTCATTTTTAGATATATTCATGCTTTTAGATGCATCCATTAGTACTTTGATAATATTATCGTTATCATGCGTCCCTGCAATATTTTCCATATCAGACATCTCTTATCACCTCCATTTTAATAACACGACAGTTTTATCTCTCAGTTGAACACAACTACTTTTTATTCACTGCCAATAATTTACTTCTCAAATAATTCATTTTAAATGGCTTGCGAAGAACTGCGCCTACACCGTACTGCTCGGAATTGTTCATTATTTTTTCTCCGATACTACCGCTGAACAAAATTATTTTCACACCGGAACCTATTTCCAGCAGTTTTTTATAGTCTCTTCCCCGCCCATACCGTTAGCAACTTTTAAATCTGTTATTACTGCATGAAAAGGGTTGTTTGCATTAATTCCGTTCTTGAACAGTGCTATTGCCTCGTTTCCTTCTCCTGTATTTTCTACCTCATAATTAATGCGATTCAGCATTTTTTTTAAAATATGCCTTATATCCTCATTATCATCCATTACCAGAATTCTGTTGTTACTCATCAGTCGTATATGACCTTCAAATTAATAATTTCTATACTATATGCAAGAAACATAAATCAAAAAAAAAGGCGCAATCGAAATACGTCCCATAAAAGAGAACGTTTCGATTGCGCCTTCAACTGACAGAGGACTGAAGCTCTGCCCGCTAGGGCGGCCTACAATCATTTGTAAGCCATTTTTAGTTTTAAATTAAATACAATTAACAGCAGTCAATTGTTTAGTTTGATAAAACAACTAATTAAATTATCGGTTAATGTTTGTAAAAGTTTAGAATTTGCAAAAGCTTAGATTAGGCGATACTGCCGCAAAATAGTTGCCAGCAATTATTTTTTATGATGAAAACTTATCTCATGGCTCTTGCAGACCGAATTAGTAATACATAATCATATATTTCAGGTTTTATGTCAGTTTGGTATCTCCCTGTATTATAGTACCTTACCAAAATGGCTTGTTACGAGTTCCTGTTTTAAGTAATTTTTGAGTTGAAGTTTATTTTTAGATTAATTCCAGTGGGAAGCACTGGGTTGTAGAAATTATTATGTTTATTAATGAGGTGAGAGGAATTTTATTCTTACAAACTGATCATTTTTTATACAATCTGTATCTTCATTGTATTTTCAAGATCAGTCAGTACTTAATATCTCATTTTATTAGTACAAATGATCCCATCTGTTTGTCATTAAATTAAAAAAGGGCACAATCGCCTTAATTCTCTTATATAGAGAATGGTACGATTGTGCCCTCGGCTTACATGTCATCAGATTATTATTATAGGTGCATATCGACTACGCTCCTACGTTTGAACATTCGATGTTAAAAGTCAGACATCCTATCATCATGTTCAACTACACTGTTTTCACCCATTGGGATTAACTCACCAGCATCTACCAGATTATGATGTCGGACTGATTTTTTGCCATTACCATTTGTTCCGGTTGATATATTTTTAGCATGACGCTGTTCAATTTGATTATTTCTAAAATGAGATTTTTCGTAAGTATCAGATGATTCATGAACTTGACCTCCAACCTGTTCCGATAAGACCTTAATCTGATCTTTCAGCGTTTCTGACTGTGCTGACATCTCTTCACTTGCTGATGCCGTCTCTTCAGCGTTGGCGGCGTTTTGCTGTGTAACCTGATCCATCTGCTGCAATGCGGTAGTTACCTGATTAATGCCTTCAGACTGTTCCGTAGACGCTATGGATATTTCATCAGTCAGGCTTGTTACTTTCTTTATATTTGCGACTATTCCAGTCAAGGAGGTCTTGCACTCTTCAGAAAGCTTAGTACCTACCTCAGCCTTGCTTACGCAATCTTCAATCAGTTCTGTCGTATCTTTCGCTGCGGTTGCACTTCTCTGGGCGAGATTACGTACTTCTTCTGCGACTACCGCAAAACCCTTACCATGCTCACCTGCACGTGCTGCCTCAACTGCGGCATTAAGTGCCAGAAGATTGGTTTGAAATGCAATACCGTCTATTACCTTTATGATGTTTCCAATCTTCTTGCTGCTTTCGTTAATATCATGCATTGCGATATTCATTTCGTTAACGGATTTATTACTGGTTTCTGCATTCTCATTACACTGCGCGGCAATTGTGGCAGCTTCTTTAGAATTGTCAGCATTTTGTTTGGTCATGGATGACATCTCTTCCATTGACGCAGAAGTCTCTTCTAAGGATGATGCCTGTTCTGACGAACCTTCCGCAAGGTTCTGACTGGAAGATGATATCTGTCCTGACGCCGATGCAACCTGATTTGCACCCTCTGTCAATTTTTCAACAAGATTTTTAAGTAAATTAATGAGCGGACGTGCAAAGAAAACCCAACCAAGACCTATGACCAGGCAGACCAGTCCAACGGAACCAGCCTGAATATACAATAATATAGTTCCTTGTCTATTCGCTTCAGTCACAACAATACCAACCGCTTCATTCATAGCCTTCATAGTAGCATTATTACTCTTGTAAGCATTATTATATGCGACAATATATTCAGCTGAATTTGGAGTTGTCTTTGTAAGTGTTTCCAAGGCGTCCTGTGTTGAGTTCCACAATCCTTGCACTTCATTCAGTTTATTTTTGGCTATAGGATCAGTTAATCCGGAGATTGTTTTGAATTTTGTCATTCCAAGATCCAGAGGAGCATCTCCACCATTCATTAATGCCGCAAGTGTTGTATCAAATACCTTCTTTGTCTTAAGAAAGCTATCTTTTCCAAAATTATCGTCATTTGTCTTTGCAAAAAATGCTACTGTTTCTGCACTTACGGTACCGATTGGAATGTTTACTACAAGGACACCCATAACATCACCCAATTTGAAGTCTTTCTTCGGGCTATCCTCATGATTATTATGACAACTTACACAACCGGCTGCAGCGGCTACATCTGCTGTTGCATAACGAAGTGAATAAATATTATTATGCACCATAAATCGTGAAAAAACCTTACCTTCTTTATTAAACAGATAAGTAAAAGCCTCTTTTTCGAAATCTGTTTTCAGACCCTTTTCCTTGTTTATGTTCCACTTGCTCAGAAGATCATAGCTGTAGACTCCTTTTTCATTTATATTTTTTGATACTTCCTGTACAAAAGTCGCCGGAAGAGGTATACCTCCATCAATATCAGCATACGCCCTGTTTGGATGTACATCGACAATGCCATCTTTCTTAAGTTTTATAATAACATTCTTTGTGAACTGCTTACGATCCTCCACAATCTGTAAAGTTGCAATCTCGGCTGACTTCACGGTACTATAACGTACCTGTAAGGGTATCATATCATTAATGTATTCCTTAAAATATTTCTGCGTTAGCATGCGCTGTCTTCCCGCCAGATCGATAGTGTTTTTTTCAGCATTTTGTTGCCGCGTGGAGTTAAAGACAAAGAATGCTCCCGCTATTACGGCAACAAAAAAGACAGAAAACATCACAATAAATTTTTTACCAATAGTCATTTATTTAACCCTCCTATAAGTTAATTTTTATTTGTAGTGAATCTATACGGCAATACAAATCCCACAATTACTACTTAAAATAAGCTATTTAATACCGTCTACTCTTTTACTAACTGTTCAACCATTTCTAATTCGTCAGATGATAGTACCGATTCTATGTCGAGCAGAATTATTATCTGTTCTTTAACCTTGCCAAGACCCATTATAAAGTTTGTATCTATGCCCTGGCCAAAACTGGGAGTCTCTTCTATATCTCCGCTCTTGATGTCCAATACCTCTGATACGCTGTCAACTATGATACCTATTGATGTGTTATTTACTTCTACGACGATTACACATGTTTCCTGGGTATGTATTTCTTCCTGCATCGAAAACTTCAATCTCAGGTCTATTACGGGAATTACCTTTCCTCTCAGATTGATAACACCTTTCATATAATCCGGGGTCTGTGGTACGGTTGTAATATCCATAAGACCAATGATTTCTCTAACCCTCAGTATCTCAATACCATATTCTTCATTGCTTAAGGCAAACGTTAAAAACTTACCTTCAATTACATTCTTCTTTTCTGTAACAGCGTCCATGTTATCTCTCCTTTCATTGTTGGTTATAATACGCCCTACTGTTTTACTGTTACCACGAATATTTCATTATATTCCCTTTTTTATTGTAGTATTTCCTGTTTATCAGTTTTTCCTAATTTGATTTTAGAAACTTTTGTTTTTTTACTTAGAGTCAGTAGTGTCCGGTTAGGTTTTTGCGAGTACGGTCTTTAATACCCGAATCGTCGGTAGAGACGTAGGGCGAGGCTTTAGCCTTGCCATTTATATACGAAAGCAAACCTAAAGGATTGCTCTACGTGTTACGTGCAAAAACCTAACCGGATGCTGCTGACTTAGAGTAATATATTTAATATGAACACTGTTAGTTTTTATGTCTAATGTACATAGTAGTCCTTACTTCTTATCGGTCTTTCCCAATTAGACTTTAGAAATTTTTATATTTTCTTACTTAGAGTAAATGGATTACTAACTAATAATAACTAGAGGTGTTTGGTAAGCAGTATTTTAATATTTCTCAATAAAACCCACAATCTTCTGTATTGATAATACTTTTATAGATAGATTTTGTTAGAAAAAGGAGAAATGATCTGAGTATATTGATGCTTAAACTAAAGATTGTGTTTAATAACAGTAAGTGATTTATAATTATCTTGTATGTTGTACTTCCGACTTAAATGATATTGAAAGTATTTTGTAAGAGATAAATACCAAGGCTAGAAAACTTTTCTTGTGTGAACGACTGATTCGTTCTATTCGCCTTCTGACCCGCCTGGATGACTTATTGACTTACAGCGGGAAGGTCAGATCGACATAATGGCATGTGCGTATTATGAGGGACTTGACGGTAAATCTATCGAAAGATGGCGGGACATATAGTTATGCGAAGAATCTTGATTACGGTGGATTAAGCTTTTAATTTAATACATTTTTTTGCCATCTCTATCCGTTTGGATATTGATGGATGGCTGTAAAATAACCATTCTATAAGTCTATGGGGGGTTCTGTCTGCCAGGTTCTGTTCGCCCAGTTTATCCATTGTCAATATAAATGCCTCAGGGTCATTGGTCTTTTCAATTGCATATCTATCACACGCTCTCTCAAACCGTCGGCTGATAGCATTTTGAATTGGCATTAATAAAAAGCCTGACACTGCCAGTGCCAGGCAGACAGCAGGAAATGCAGCGATGTCATGTATATTCTGATATCCCAACACTACTATCATTTTTGATAATACTAAATGGCAGAATGCAAAACCAATACAACCTGATATGGTGCCGATGGCTAGCATTTTCCAAATATGATGATAAACTTGATGGCCCAACTCATGAGCAAATACTGATTTTATTTCAGCCAGTGAATATGAATCTAATAGTGTATCTCCCAGAAGGACCCTTCGAGTACTGCCCATACCAGCGAGAGCAGCATTTGCCTTCTTTGTGTCTTTACTCAAATTGATCTTATAAACCCCCTGAATATTAATCCCAGTGCCTTCTGCAAGCGATTCCAGACCCTCTTTGACTTCTTTATTATCTATAGGCTCACTTTTATAGAATAGGGGAAAGATAAGAACAGGAGCAAGTTTGGCCATAATAACTGAAAAGAATATCCAGATAATGGTTACAAATATCCACCACGAATTTGGAAAGTTTCTGAGAAAGACATACATAATCTCAACCATAATGATAATAAGTGGCAGTGATATCAGAAACTTTTTTACTTCATTCTTGAGCCATCCTGAAATCTTCTGGTTTGACAATTTATACATGTGTTCAAGGATAAAACTGCTATAAAAACTTAAAGGAATGGTTATAACTTCAATAATTATTATAAATACGAAAATATAAATCGCTACTAATAGATATTCATTGACCGTTACAAGAGATATAAGATGTTTTAAAAAATTTGAGCCAAACAAGCCCATAAAAAGTAAATAGATCAGTGCTATAGTTAAACTTAAAAAGGTCAATACATGCTTTTGTAAAGAGTATCTCTTTGATAATTCTGCAGTTTGTTTTTGTGTGTTTTCTGACATTAATCTTATTACTAAGAAAGGTTATCGTTCTCCAGGAATTCTTCTACTTCCCGGAGATCCGGAATAGCAGCTCTGCCGCCAATCTCACGGCACTTAAGAGCAGCAGTTGCTGAGGCAAATCTCATTGTTTCGTTTAAATCCCACTTTTGTAGTAATCCAAATATAAACGCACCGTGAAATACGTCTCCGCATCCGGTTGTATCGACGGCCTTAACTTTGAATGCCGGTTGATAAAAATATTTCTCGGGAGTAACACAAATACTTCCCTTCTCACCCAGTGTCACTATTACCGTTTTAGCACCAAGCCCCAATAACTCCATTGCTATTGCTTTTGGATCATTAGCACGGGAATACTGTCTTGCAAAATCTTCTGATGCGATAAAGTAATCTGACATATTTATAAGTGCTAATGCACCTTCTCTCATACTGCCCGCATCAACAACAATTTTCACCCTTGCATCCCTGGCATATTGCGCCGCTATCATTGAACTTTCTTTCATGAGTCCATCAAGAAGTAGTACTTTTGCAGTATCGATCACGCCTCTATTTATCTCTTTTAACCTTAAAGGAGTAACATTCGCTCCGGACCATAAAACTGTCCTCTTACCACTCCCCTTTTCTATTATGATAAAAGCGAATTGTGACCGTTTATCTTGTTCCACAACAAGGTGATCAATATTAACAGATTCGTTTGTTAAGCCGTCTTTAATCAGACTACCGAAATAATCATCAGATATCTTCCCAATAAACGAAGTTGAAGCTCCAAGCCTTGACAGCGTAACCATTGCCGTTGCTACTGGTCCCCCACCCTGTACAGTAAGATTGTTTACCTCTTCCTTTGCATTAACATCAGGATATTGTTCTACAACACCTAAATAATCGATACAGCATTGTCCTAATCCCACAACATCGTAACTCAATGTTTTTGCATCTCTCCCTCTTTATACTTCAGTCCTAAGTCTTTTATCATCTGTAAATCATCTTCAGGAAGTTTTCCTTTGGTGGTAAGATAATCACCTATCATTGTGCTGTTAGCCCCTGCGTAAAACATCCAGCTCTGTGCGTCACGTAGATTTTCTTCTCTTCCCCCGGCAACCTTAATTCCTTTATCAGGCAATATGAAACGGTAAACGGCTATTATTTTCAATATATCCATAGGTTCTAATGAATTTCCTACGGACAAAGGAGTTCCCTTTACAGGACTGAGGAAATTCATGGGTATCGTATCAACATCAAGTTCCTTCAGTTTAAAAGCCAGGTCCAATCTGTCCACAACACTCTCACCAACACCAAAGATTCCACCGCTACATATTTTCAATCCGGCACTCTTTGCAATCTTAATTGTATCAACTCTGTCCTCATAAGTATGTGTTGTACATATATTTGGATAGTAATCCTCTGATGTTTCAAGATTATGATTAATCATCTCAACCCCGCTTGATACCAGTTTCTCCGCCATTTTATTCGTAATCGTACCAATTGAAGTGTGAACAGGAGGACCGTCCTTTTTAGATAATTCATATGCATCATCACATATCTTGTCAAAATTATCACTCCCTTCCAGACTATATCCACTCGTTACAACTCCAACATAATCTGATTTATACTCTTTTCCTTTTTCTACGGCCTCAGCGATTTTTTCTTTTTCAATTAATGGAAACTTTGATATCTTTGTTTTGTATCGACTTGATTGGGAGCAGAATCTACAGTCTTCTGAACAACTCCCTTGCCTGGCGCTGATTATGGAACAGAGGTTGACAACATTACTGAACGAATTGTATCGTATACGATTCGCCCAATAGAGTAAGTCATATATTTCAATCCCACTAATCTCCATCAAATAATGAGCTTCGTCATATGATATCTCATTCTCTTCCAGTACATTCTTTGCGATTTTCTCTATTTTAGCGTTCATTTTTATTGTAGATTTCTATACTCTTTACTAATATTGTCCCAAACCATTTCTGGACGATCAGAACTGATATATGTCATACAGGCACCCCCATCAAAACACCAGGTTGCAATATTTCTTACACCAGAATCAAAAGCCACCTTAATGGCAGTAGAAACCTCTCCTTCCCGACCTGCGGGAATCCGATATCCCTGTATCCATATTTGAGGTTCTTTATCGAACTTTTTGCACAACCGTACTACCTCACCTGACACTTTTTTCACAAAACCACCTACAGGTTCATTATAAGAGATCCAGTATGGATCACTTCCAAATATATCGACATTCTTCAGCCTAACTATTTTTTCCCACTCATATATACCATATTTAGGCTCACTGTACGGAAGGACACAAACCGCATTTTTAAGGCCCTTGCTTGAAGAGTGATCTGATAAATATTCTAGAAAATTTAATATGGTCTCCTGTCTAAACGCCATTACATCATTCGTGAACTCCTGGGGCATTTCATAACCGAAACTGTTTTTAAAAATATCTTTGCATGTTGGACAAGTGCATCCCCATATTTTTCTTGTCTTACCAAATAATTCAGTAAACTCTCCATAAAAAAGATGTGGTTCATCCCAGAATACTCCATCCGCTCCCGTACTTGCCGCAAGATCTATCCATTCCGACATTTTATCTCTAAATGTTTTTGAATTAATGCAGGCCTTATTTACATTAATATCACCTTCTGTAAAGCTCAACCTCTGCCTTGCTTCAGGGAACAGCTTGACAAATGCAGAAAACGATTCACCGCCAAAAACCCTTCCAATCCCCCATGGATCCAGAAACACTTCCAACCCAATGTCCCTGCTCGCCCGAACAATATCAATCATAGTTTGAGAATGATAAGCGACATCGTGTTCACTCATTGTATGAATAACAAGATTACACCCGTCCTCTATCATTTTCTCCATATCTTTTTTTACATGTCTTAATGTCCTGTTGCCAAAATAACTTGCCCCTAGTTTCATATAATTCCTTTTAAGTAACAAATAAGCTATCACTTTAGTGCAGATTAACTCATGTGTTCCACATACTACTTATACCAAATAATTCTGTCAAGAGAATCTATACCAAAGACTTACACATTAAATAAAAATATTCTTGTATTAAATTATCACATTTGATATAAACCGGTTAGTTGAAGGCCCTACTGTGTTCGTGTTAGAGGAAACCTTTTTTTAAAACCTACGAACGTCGTATCGGGAGCTTTTATTTGCTGGCCATTGTATTATGGTTAACAATGAGTGCCCACCTTGAAATGAGGGTTGACGAAAAAAATTCTTCTCACGGCAACAGTGGAGCCTTTAATATTTTTATGAACAACCTTTTCTCCAATTCAAAACAGTACTTCTCAAATATAAGACAGTAATCTGAACTTTGAATACCAGCAAAATACCAGCAAATAGTTCTAATTCATAACTGCATTAGAAAGAAACTCAAATACGCTGTAAGATTAATTTTAAAAATTACTTGACAAATATAGTAAACGCAACTAGTATCTACCTTTAATTACCTCAAATATCCATCTGTTCTGATACTAAACATTTCTTGACACCGCTTTTGTGAAATAGCAAGCTACTGAGTTTCAATTGTACTTAGTGCTATATTCGAATGCGCAGTGAACTTTGAAAACATAGATAATCTAATATTCTGCATATTTAACATAATTTATTGAAAGAAAGAGCAAAAGATTGCCCGAAAATCTTTTCTCGAAAAAAACCTCTCAAATACTTGCTTGTCTCCAAAACATGAATAAGTAACAAAACCAGCATACAATTCCATATTAATATATCAATAAGTGCCAAAAAATTTCTTTATTATCGACGGACATTCTCAACTATATCAGGCATACTACGCAATCAGCGGATTAACGACACCATCTGGTCAGCCAATTAATGCAGTATACGGATTTACCAGAATGTTACGTAAAATCTTAAAAGAGGACAGGCCTTGTTACATGGCAATAGCCTTTGATTCCAAGGGGCCGACATTCAGACATGAAGAATACAAAGAATACAAGGCGCATAGAAAACCTACACCTGACGATCTGGTATCTCAGATACCTCTTATGTTTGACGTAATAAAGGCTTACGGTATACCAATATTTGCTATTCAAGGTTTCGAAGCTGATGACATAATTGGAACCATTTCAAAAAAAGTGTCTATGGAAAATATTGAATGCACAATTATAACGACAGATAAAGACATGGACCAGCTAGTTGATAAATATATAAAGGTTTTTAATCCAAGGAAGAAGCAAATAAGGAATATTGATAGGATACGAAACGAAATGGGAATTGAGCCGAAAAGATTTATTGACGTACTTGCTCTCAGTGGAGACTCAAGCGACAATATTCCCGGTGTTCCTGGTATCGGCATTAAAACCGCTTTAGAACTTATTAGAGAGTGGAAGTCATTGGAAAATGTGTTATCAAATACTGACAAGGTAAAAGGAAAGAAAAAGCAAGAAAACTTATTAAAATATGCAGAATCTGCCAGACTATCAATGCGTCTGGCAACTATTAATACGGAAGTCCCCCTGGATTACAATCTCGAATCTTGCCGTTTGATGAATTTTAACAATAATAAGCTTAATGAGCTATTTGCTGAATATGGTTTTAATTCTTTTCTTGCTGAAAATCATGATAACAACTGAATGAAGCAGAGGATTAAGGTAATAGGTATTACTGGTGGCATAGCAAGCGGGAAGAGCACAATAGCAGAAATGCTGGAATCGTTGGGCGCGGATCTTATCGATGCCGACAAAATCTGCCATGAACTCATTAATACTAAAGATATAGCACTTGAGATTACAAAAAGATGGGGAAATCATTTAAAGAACAATCACGGTAAGATAAAAAGAGAAGAGCTGGCAGAAATAGTATTCTCCGACAGGAAAGAGGTTTCTGCTTTAAATCGTATAATTCACCCTAAAGCAATAAAACAGATTAGAAGTAGGATTGCTAAACTTCATGTTGAGGCTGCAACAAAGGCTATCGTTTTGGATGCTGCACTATTAGTTGAATCAAACCTAATAGATATCTGTGACATTGTACTGTTTGTTAATACTGAGAAAGACAGATGCAAGACAAGAGTACAAAACAGCCGCAAGTGGCCTTTAGATGAAATAGAGAAAAGAGAAAAATTTCAAAACTTATTACCACAAAAAAGAGAAGTTTCAGACGTTATCATTAATAATAATCAATCTAAAGAGGACACATTAAATCAAGTTAAAGGTTTTTGGTGTCAATTTATAACAAAAAAGTAATTTGGAGAATGACATGGTAGTTTCAACGAAGACAACAAAGGTTACGAAGACTACGAAAGCAACCAAGGCGGTTAAGAAAACTGCTGCACCTGTCGTAGACAAAAATACAAATGAAAAGTACGAAGAAATAAAAAAAGGTGATATGCATATCACCGCATTACAAAAGATGACAATAAAATCGCTTCAGGACACAGCGAAAAAGGAGAAAATACAAGAGTATTCCGGCCTTAAAAAGCAAGAATTGATATTTAAAATACTTAAGGAACGGGTAAATCAGAATGGTCTTATGTATGGTGAGGGAGTGGTTGAGGTATTACCGGAAGGTTTCGGTTTTTTACGTTCTCCAGACTATAATTATTTACCATGCCCAGATGATATATACATCTCACCATCACAAATAAGGCGGTTTGGTATAAGAACGGGTGCTACCGTTTCAGGGCAGATACGTCCTCCTAAAGAAAATGAAAGATATTTTGCCCTCCTCAGAGTAGAGGCGATAAACTATGAAAACCCGGATCTTTTAAATGAAATGTGTGTTTTTGATGATTTAACACCACTTCATCCCAACGAACGTATTATGCTGGAAGCGAAGAAAGATGAAACAGAGATGCGAATAATGGACCTGGTTACTCCAATAGGCAAAGGACAACGCGGTTTGATTGTCGCCCCGCCTCGTACCGGAAAAACAGTTCTCATTCAGGAAATCGCAAACAGCATAACAAAGAATCATCCGGAAGTTTACCTTATAATACTATTAATAGATGAACGTCCGGAAGAGGTTACGGAGATGGCAAGAGCTGTCGATGCCGAGGTAATTGGCTCCACCTTTGATGAGCCGGCGAGTCGACATGTACAGGTTGCTGAAATGGTAATAGAAAAAGCCAAACGCATGGTAGAATTCAAGAAAGATGTTGTGATATTGCTTGACTCAATTACACGCCTGGCAAGAGCATATAATACTGAAATACCACATAGCGGAAAAATATTGTCAGGTGGTGTTGATGCTAATGCACTTCAGAAACCTAAAAGATTCTTTGGCGCTGCAAGAAATATTGAAGAAGGCGGGAGTTTGACTATAATTGCGACTGCACTTGTAGATACTGGCAGCAGAATGGATGAAGTCATCTTCGAAGAGTTTAAAGGCACTGGCAATATGGAATTGCACTTAGACAGGAGATTAGCAGATAAAAGACTGTTCCCCGCAATAGATATAAACAGATCCGGCACAAGGAAGGAAGAATTAATACTTGATCCTGAGGAATTGAAAAGAGTATGGGTGCTACGAAGGGTCCTTAATGATATGAACCCGACAGATGTATTAGAACTACTTAAGACCAGACTGTCTAAAACCCAGACAAACGCCGAATTTTTAATGAGTATGAATCTTAAAAGGTAGTTCTATATTTTCAGTATAATTATCTTCCGGATTCAGTCAAAAATAAATTGTGTTCCTTTTGCTTAAATAGATACTGATCGAGTGTCATCCTTGCCTTTACTCAACAAACATACCATAAGGATTGAAATATCTGCGGGCGATACTCCCGAAATGCGAGAAGCCTGTCCCAATGAAACGGGGCGAAATACGCCTAACTTCTGTTGGGCTTCTTTTCTTAATCCTGGTATGCTATCATAGTTAAACTGTGCAGGAAGTGAAAAGTTTTCCATCTTTTTGAACTTCTCGATTTGTTGTTTTTGCCTGCTGATATAGCCTTTATATTTAGCCTCAATTTCTACCTGTTCTTGAGCGGGAAAAGAGATATTCTTATCCCTCAATTCTTTATCTAGTTCCAACAAATTATTAAAATTAATGTCAGGACGCCTCAAAAGTTTTAATAGCGAATCTGCCCCATTTTTTTTGTGTTCAAGATACTCATTTGTTTCAGAAATAAGTTTCTCTTTTTTTGCTAATTCATCCCATTGCTCTTTACTAATCAAACCATACTGAAAGCCATATTTCATGAGCCGTCTATCGGCATTATCATGCCTGAGAACAAGTCTGTACTCTGCCCTTGATGTGAACATTCTATATGGCTCACGAGTTCCTTTTGTAACCAGGTCATCAATTAAAACGCCAATATAAGCTTCTGAACGGTCCAGGATAAAGGGTTTACGTCCTTGGATTTTTAATACTGCATTTATCCCCGCCATTATTCCCTGTGCGGCAGCTTCTTCATAACCTGAAGTACCATTTATCTGGCCTGCCAGGAAAATATTTTCAACATTCTTTGCCTCTAGTGAGGGTTTAATTTGAGTAGGCGGAACATAATCGTATTCTATTGCATATCCATAACGTGTAATATTTGTTTTTTCTAATCCCTTTATGGAATGGACCATTGCTTCCTGTACATCAAAAGGAGCACTGGTAGAGATACCATTACAATATACCTCTGTAGTATCCAATCCTTCAGGCTCTATAAATATTTGATGACGCTCTTTATCAGGAAATCTGCTGATCTTGTCTTCAATAGAGGGACAATATCTTGGTCCAATAGCTTTGATTTGTCCTGTGTAAAGTGGTGATCGGTGCAGATTTGACTCAATGATTTCGTGTGTTAATTTGTTAGTGTGTGTTATAAAGCATTTGACTTGAGGTCTCTGGATTATTTTTGTAGAAAAAGAGAATGCCGTAGCTTGCTTATCACCTTCTTGTCCTTGCAAAATTTCATAATTTATCTTGTTGCCGTTTAGTCGTGGTGAAGTGCCTGTTTTAAGTCTGGCTAGCTCAAAACCTAAATCCAGTAAACAGGACGATAACTTATCTGATGATGGTTCGCTTGATCTTCCACCACATACCTGCGAGTTACCGATGTGAATTAAACCGTTTAGAAAAGTACCCGTTGTAATAATTACAGCCTTGGACCTGTACCTTGTGCCACTTTTACCAATTAAATCCAGTATCTCTTTTTTTTCAGTTATAATTTTCTCAATGCTGTCTTGCCGTAATGAGAGATTTTCCTGAACTTCCAATCTCCTTTTCATTGTATACTGATAATGCTTTTTGTCTGCCTGAGCGCGGGGTGATCGTACTGCGTGTCCTTTGCTGGCATTAAGAAGTCTGAACTGGATAGCTGTCCTATCAATGACTTTTCCCATTTCTCCGCCAAGTGCATCCACCTCGCGTACTAATTGGCCTTTTGCCAACCCGCCAATTGCAGGGTTACAAGACATTTGTGCAATTGTATCCAGGTTCATTGTCAGCAATGCAGTCTGCATTCCCATTCTTGCAGACACTAATGCTGCCTCGCATCCGGCATGCCCCCCCCCAACTACGATAACATCATAGCTAATATACATCATTTTGCCTTCTGAACGATCCGTTTTTCCCTGATCACAGTAACTGTTACTTCTCCTGGATATTCTAATTCATCTTCAACATTCTTAGCAATATCATAACAAATTTTTGAGGCTGATTTATCACTGACTTTATCCGGATGAACAATTACCCTTACTTCTCTACCAGCCTGTATCGCATAAGCGCTTTCAACACCACTAAAAGACATTGCCACACTTTCTAATTTTTCCAGTCGTTTAACATATTTTTCAAGAGTTTCTCGTCTGGCCCCTGGCCTACTTGCTGAAATTGCATCTGCAGCATTTATCAAAACAGAATATACCGTTTCAGAAGGTACTTCTTCATGATGTGAAGCAATTGCGTTTATAACCTCCGGCTTTTCATCATACCTCTTCGCAAAGTCAGCTCCAACAAGGGCATGAGTGCCTTCAACATCAGCACTAAGTGCTTTCCCTATATCATGCAAAAGACCACATCTCTTTGCTATCTGTGAGTTAAGCTTTAATTCCCCAGCCAGAACTCCTGCAAGATTAGAAACCTCTATTGAATGCTGAAGCTGGTTCTGCCCATAACTAGTGCGGTACCTTAAACGTCCTATTAATTTAATAATTTCCGTATGCAGATCATGTATTCCCAACTCAAAACTTGTTTGTTTTCCCGTCTCTAATATAATCTGCTCAATATCTTTCTCTGTCTCTTGGACAACCTCTTCTATACGTGCAGGATGAATTCTACCATCCACGATTAATTTTTTCATAGCTAACCTGGCGACTTCCCTACGTACGCCGTCAAATCCGGAAAGAACAATAATTCCAGGGGTATCATCAACTATTACATCTATACCTGTTGCTTTCTCAAAGGCACGTATATTTCTGCCTTCTCGACCAATAATTCGCCCCTTCATCTCGTCACCCGGCAATTCAATTGTACTCACAACGTTATCAATCGTGTTGTTTGCTGTACATCGTTGTATGGCAGTACCTATTATCGCGCTAGCGGTCTTTTCTGCTTCTTCCTTCGCTCTATTTGTATACTTTTCTATTAAGGTAGCACATTCCATCTCAAGTTCTTTCTCAAGGCGACTTAGCAATAATTTTTCTGCTGCATCTGAAGATAGTCCTGAAACTTTGTAAAGAGTATCTTTTTCCTCCTGAATCAGCCGATCATATTCCTGGCTTTTTTTATTAACTTCACTTTCTTTAGTTGCCAAGTTAGACGTCATACTCTCTATATATTTCTCCTTCTTTGTCATGATATCAATCTTTCTCTCAAGATTGTCTTCTCTTTTGCTTAAACGCTTTTCTAATTGACGTAACTCATGTCTTGTATCTTGTGTCTCTTTCTCGAAGCGTTCCTTCCTTTTGTACAACTCTTCTCTAGCTGATATATCTGCGCCTTTAACTATTCTTTCTGCTTCTGACTTTGCTTCTTTAATTACGTTTTTAGATGCCTTTTCTCTGTTTACTTGACGCAATCGAAAAAACAAAAAACATATTAAAAAACCGAAAATTATGCAAACGGGAAGTATTGGAAAATATATTAGTGGATTCGAAGTAATGTAATTAATAAGTCATCACCTCCTTAGCATTTAAAAAGATAAAATAGAATTGACAGAAACTCTAGAGTCTCTATATAAATATAAAAAACTGAAGTATTAAAGAATTGAAGTATGGAAGAATACTAATGGCAAGTATTTACGATTAACACTTGAGCACACACAAATGTTTTTGTACGGTATGGTCTTAAAATGGATCTATCTATAAAAAACTTATATTTTAAAAAATTTAGAATAAAACAACGAATAAGTCCATTGAATCATAATAAAGTTATTTTCATATTAAAATCATTCATAATAAATCTCTAATCAAAATAGCAATCTATTGTTGTAAATGTAGATGCATTTTGATTGAATTGCATTTAAAACCAAAAAAAACATTCCATGTTAAGTCAAATGGTTTTCCTTCCCCAATTCTCTCTTTACATATGGAAAATCTATATAAACTAATACTTTTTTATGCTACATAATACATGTACCGCAAAAGGTTTGTAAACGCAAAGACTTGCATATACAAATAGTACCAGATATTTAAAAAATTTATTTGATCTTATATAACAAACAAGTGGAAGTCAAGTAATTAACAAGACTCTAACAAAAATCGATATTAAAAATTACTACTTAATTTTTAATAAAACAGAAAAATATTTCTCATTAAAGTAAATTGATCATCAATTCTGATGATTTAAATAATTCAACAAATAAAACATGTGGCTAAATTAGATTAATAGAAAAATATTGATATTATTTGTGAAACAATATAAGTTTACGTGCTACTTAAAGTATATTAAATAAAGATAACTTGTCAATCAGGGAAAACCTGAATTTGTACTTCGAAATACCTTAGATGAGTCGAATTAAGAAAAAGTGAAGAGTGGAAATTGCGTTGTAGAGTTGTAGGGCATATATATCAAATATATTTGTAAACTTTCTCTTAAATGTTATCATATACGACAGTTAACAGGCAATTTAGAATAAAATTAATATATCGTGTTTATTTCAAATCTATTGACCCGGAAATTAAAATGGATAATACCAAAGATAAAGAATCTACGATAACGGCTGAACAAAATAAGCTATCAAGATTTTATACCATTTTTAAATTAATCAAATTTTCACATACTATTTTTTCATTTCCATTTGCCGTGATGAGCGCTTTTGTCGCAGCAGGAGGAATGCCGGAGATAAGACAACTTTTGTTAATAATTGGCGCACTTGTCATGGCGCGTAGTTGTGCAATGTCATTTAACAGACTTATAGATACCAAATATGATATTAGCAACCCCAGAACTGCATATCGTATTCAACTCCAGAAGCATATAGGTAAAACGAATTTATGGTTTTTTACAATATCTTGTACGATCTTATTTATTGTCTGTGCCGGAATGTTAAATCGGCTATCTTTAATCATATCTCCGTTTGCTCTCCTGGTGATTTTTGGATACTCATATACTAAAAGATTTACTAATTTTTCACACCTTGTTCTTGGGCTCTCGCTATCATTATCCCCAATAGGCGCCTGGATAGGTGTGACAGGAGAAATTGCTCTTGCTCCTTTTATACTTGCTTTTGCGGTACTACTTTGGACCGCAGGATTTGATATTATATATGCATGTCAGGACTTGCAGCATGACATAAAAGCCAAACTGCACTCTATCCCTAAAATGATGGGAATTAAAAGTTCACTTTTACTCTCTTCAGTATTACACGTTCTTGTCGTAATTATTTTGATCTTATTTATGTACTTTACTCGTCTGAATTATGTTTATTTTGGAGGAGTTGTTTTTGTTGGCATTATGCTAGTTTACGAGCACTCTCTTGTAAAACCGGATGATCTGTCAAAAATAAATTTAGCTTTTTTTACAGTTAACGGTATTATAAGTATGATATTAATGGTTGTAACACTTGTAGATATATTTATTTTTTACTAAAAAGCCATAAAATAAAAGACATGATAATACTGATAGTGATACAAGTTGCTACAGGAAAATAGAAACTATAATTTTTCCTCTCAATGGCAATCTCTCCCGGTAACCTGCCAACAAATGGAAATTTATTTCCAAAAATAAGAACCACACCAAATTCAGCCACAATTAAGATATTACAAATTATTAAATTTTACTTCTATTCTATCTCCGATTCTTACATTTCCACTTTTTCGTCATCTCCCGCATAAGTATTGAAAGACTCTCGAGCTCTTATATCACTAGTTAGGAATTTTTCTCCAAAATATGATTTCCTTGCAAGTGGATCATTAACTAGCTTTTGTGTAGTCCCACTTGTTATTATCGATCCAGAATTCAAAATATAAGAATGGTCCGTAATACTTAAAGCTTCCCTCACGTTATGGTCTGTTAATAGTATTCCAATACCCTTTTCTTTAAGGCTTAAGACAATATCCTGAATTTCAGCAACAGCTATTGGATCAATAAATGAAAATGGCTCATCTAGAAGAATAAGTGATGGTGAAGTTGATATAGCTCTTGCAATCTCAAGTCGTCTTCTTTCTCCTCCTGAAAGGGTAAAAGCCATCTTTTTTGATAAATGCGTTAACCCTAATTCTCCTAAAACCTGATTCATCTTTTTCATTCTTTCTCTATAAGCAATCTTAAGTGTCTCTAGCACTGCTAATATATTCTCTTCAACAGTTAAACGTTGAAACACAGACGGTTCTTGCGAAAGATAACCCATACCTAATCTTGCACGCATATATATCGGCATATCAGTAACATCTGCACCACGAAAATAAACCTTTCCGTGATCCGGTTTTATCATACCAATAACCATTGAAAATGCCGTACTTTTTCCGGCACCATTTTGACCGAGAAGACCAGCTATTTCACCGGAATGGACTTCAAAACTGACGTGATCAACGGCAGTTTTTTTACCATATGTCTTTGTTATTTCAACAGCCTGTATTAATTTCATCTTATATGGCTACCTGATAATTTTAATAGTCCTTAAAGGCCAAAATACCATAAAGGATCTGCCCACCATACTGCTCTCAGGAACAAATTTCCAATACCTGCTATCATTACTGTTTCTACTATTATCACCAAGGAAGAAGTACTCCTTCTTATCTATTTCTACAGGATTGTAAGTTCCCCATTCCCCGGATTCTGTATAATATACATCACGAAATATTGAAATATTTTTGAAAACTGCTTCAGTATTTATTCCGCCGAACTTCAATTTGCTGGATTTAGTGTAACCCTCTAATGATGATAAATCGGTGTTATATGTATGAGAAAAGACAACTGAATTGTTAAGCTTTAGGATGATCTCATTATCCGCATTTGAAAATTCAATTCTGCTTGTTTTATCCGGTTCTATAAACGCATTGGCATTACTATCAACTATAGAACCGGAGATTTTTATATGAGATGCTTTTTTCTCTCCACGTGAACGGATAAAAACTTCATAAGTTTTTTCATCCTCCTCAAGTAATATTGAAATACCACCTTTTTCCCCAGTGGCAATAACATTAAAAGCCAACATTATATCTGCGCTTACGGCATCAGTAATTTCGCCATTATAAATACTATAATCTGTAATATTTCTTCTAAATGTTATATATGATTCTTGATCAATCCCATCAGGTATTTTTAAGCGTAACTCCTCTTTACTGATATCCCAGTACTTATCCTGCACTTTCCAATTTTCAACAATCTCCTGTTTTGCTGGATAGTTACTGTCAAAAACCGGTACCCAAAGCGCGTCTTGGACTTTCTCCGGCTTTCTCTCTATCTTATCATTAATATAAATATCGCCATTTACAACCTGTAGTTTCTCCTCAGGTAAACCAATTAAACGTTTTATATAATTTTTACGGACAACATGAACATTGGTAGAACCACACTGTTCACAAAGAATAGCGTCCTCGGCCTTACACGACTTGCACACTACCTTGTGATATTGGTTAATACCAAATGGACGTTTAAAATATTCATTAACCTTGCTTTTAATTGGATTTTCTTTTTTCAATGAATTAGTACATTTCTCACATATCATTGATTGACTTGAAGAGAATCCGCATGACATGCATGTAACATCGCCAAATGGATATTTGAATACGGCAACATCCCACCTCTTGGGTTTGCCGAAATCATAAGAAAACTTGTTTACAAGTATCCTGCTTCCGCCCTTTTTCCCGTTATCAGATATACGTATCTTGTAAAAACAATTAGAACATTTTACATAATTAATATTATGATTACTTTTGAATTTCCAATTACAGTTAGGGCATTTAACTTCCTTATGCAGGCCTAATAATGTTGGGGCCATTGAACCTGTGGGGATTTTAAATGCTTCTACTACAAAGATCCTCAATACAAAAGCCAGTGCGACTGCAATCAATATTGATTCGATGTTTTCACGAAAGAATCCCTTTTCCTTTTTACTCTTCTTTTTTTCTATTCTGTCTTTAATGTCTGGCTTGTTCATATTAAATTAGTAGTTAAAAACATGTCATATATAATTATAATTAACTAATACTCTACTATTAATTGCATTAATCTAGTATTCTTTATCATCTGTAGATAGTACAGATAAAAACGCGCTTTGTGGTATTTCTACATTTCCAACATTCTTCATTCTCTTTTTTCCTTCTTTCTGTTTCTCGAGAAGTTTGCGTTTTCTGGTAACATCGCCACCATAACACTTAGCAGTAACATTTTTCGACATTGCACGTATTGTTTCTCTCGCAATAACCCGGCTTCCAATAGCAGCTTGAATGGGGATTTCAAACATATGTCTTGCTATATCTTTCTTTAAACTCTTTACCAAATTCCTCCCCTTATAATCAGCCTTCTTTCGGTGGACAATACATGAAAGAGCGTCCACCTTCTGCCCAGCAACCAGTATATCCAGTTTAACAAGGTCGTCAGGTACGTAACCAATAATCTCATAATCCAGCGTACCAAATCCCCTTGTTAAAGATTTCAGTTTATCATAGAAATCAAAGATTATTTCTCCTAATGGCATTACATATGTGAGTACGGCCCTCTTTTCACCCATATATTCTGTGCTCTTGTAAGTAGCTCTTTTTTCGTCCACTAACTGCATAATCGCCCCGATATACTCTGATGGAAGAATAATCTTTGCATCAACTATCGGTTCTCGAAACTCTTTTATAGAACCAACAGGAGGTAATTTTTCAGGATTATCAATGTGTATTATCTTGTCATCATGAGTTAATATTTCGTATGTCACAGTTGGAGCAGTCTGTACCAAGCCGACATTTCCCTCTCTTTCTAATCGTTCTTGCACAATTTCCATATGCAAGAGCCCGAGAAATCCGCATCTGAAACCAAATCCCAAAGCCTGAGATGTTTCAGGCTCAAATGAAAAAGAGGAATCGTTAAGCCACAATCTCTCAATCGCATCTCTTAAAGGCATAAAATCAGTGTTGGCAGTAGGGTATAATCCACAAAAAACCATGGGAAGCGGTTTGCGGTAACCCGGCAGTGCCTCCGTAGCCGTCTTCTCCTTTAATGTTATGGTATCACCAACATGGACATCATGTATCGATTTAATACTGGCAACACAATAGCCGACGCTTCCGGCGCTTAATTCGTTTACTGAAGTCATTTCAGGCCTGAGTACACCTAACTCAGTAATTAAAAATGATCTATTGGTTTTCATCATTAATATTTTATCACCGACCTTGACAGAACCATCAAAAATCCTGAAATATACTATCACACCACGGTAATCATCGTATACAGAATCAAAGATTAAGGCCCGTAAAGGCAAGTTTGAATCACCCTCTGGTGGTGGCATGCGTGTTATTATAGCATCAAAAACCCCTTCTATTCCAAGACCGGTTTTAGCGCTCACAGCAATGACCTCTTCGTCCGTTTCACCAAGGATGCTGACAATTTCATCACTTACCTCCTCCGGTCTGGCAGATTTTATATCTATTTTGCTGAGAACAGGTATAATCTCAAGGTTTTTTTCCATTGCCATATACATGTTAGTAATTGTCTGTGCTTCGATTCCCTGTGCCGCGTCAACGAGAAGCAATACACCCTCACAGGCACTGAGGCTACGCGACACCTCATAGCTAAAATCGACATGCCCCGGCGTGTCGATCAGATTTAAAGAGTATATCTCTCCATCTTTTACATAATCCAGAGAGACCGCACTTGCTTTTATGGTAATACCACGTTCTCTTTCCAGATCCATATTATCCAGTAACTGGTCACGGAATTTTCTCGGATTAATTGCCTTTGCCGTTTTAAGCAGACAATCGGCAAGTGTAGACTTACCATGATCAATGTGAGCTATTATACAAAAATTGCGAATATGTTTAATTTTCAAGCGAAACCTCAATTACAACGTTAACGATTATTTACCCTGTGCATGAACACAGGAGCTATTAATTAAAATATTTTCGATACTTCACAGGGCCTATAACCCTGTGAAATATCGAACACGGTCAATGAGCAAATGCTCTGACATGAGGCACCATGGCCTTAATCTCTTCTTCTGATAACATATCACCAAATGGAATGTAGTTATCATTATCAGGATTTCCATGTGTTATTGAGTTCACAAATTCATCATCAGTACGTGAACCCTGCCACTCTTTATCAGTGAAATCCTTTGTTCCAAAACCTATACCTGCAGATGTTCCCTTGCCATCCTCTCCATGACATAACGCACACTTTTCAGCATATATTGTGGGTGCATCTATATCGCTAGCAAATACATTTGAAAAACCTAAACAAAATATTGAAATTAAAAACAATAGCGCTACTATTACCTTGCTCCTCAATGTACTTCTCCCTTCATAATTTTTTTTAAACGCTCTTTGAAAAGATCCAGAGCTAATGCCCTGTGGCTAATCCGGTTCTTTACATCCGACCCTAATTCAGCCATCGTCTGTTTATATTCAGGTATATAGAATATAGGATCATATCCGAAACCCTTTTTACCAAGAGGTTCTGAATTAATGAGGCCTTCACAGCTTGCCTCTACTACAAAGTGCAACTTTTCAGGCTCTGCCAGAGCAATTGCACAACGAAATCTTGCCGTCCTTTTATCAAAAGGAACATCCTCTAATTCCTCAAACAATTTTAGAAATTTCTCTTCATAACCGGTATCCTCACCACAATATCGTGAGGATAAAACACCTGGTCGTTTATCCAGTGCATCAATCTCTAATCCCGAATCATCTGCGATAACACACATATTACAAAACCTTGCCAGCTGTAGTGCCTTTTTCGCTGCATTCTCTTCAAAGGTAATACCATCTTCAACAATATCTGGAACATCATCAAAATCTTCCAGATCTAGTAATCGCAATGACATCCCATTCAGGATTTTCCTAATCTCCTCTTTCTTGTTTTTATTTTGAGTCCCAATTACGATACTACTTGTCTTTATCATTATGTCATTAGCCTTGCAACGCTTCCTTTTGAATCTGGGTTAATTCGCCTATTCCCTTTTTTGCCTGTCCTATCATTTGAGCGAGCTCTTCTTCTGAGAATGTCTGTTTCTCCGCTGTACCCTGTAACTCTATATACTCTCCACTACCAGTCAAAACGATATTCATATCTACATCTGCAGTGACATCCTCCTCATAACATAGATCCAGCAATGGCACACTATCTACTACACCCACACTTACTGCTGCCACACTCCCTATAAGCGGTTCTCCTGTGATTCCTGCATTCTTTTTCAACCAACTGATGGCATCTACTAAGGCAACATATGCACCGGTAATAGATGCAACCCGTGTTCCTCCATCTGCCTGAATAACATCACAATCAATCCATATTGTCCTTTCTCCAATTGCTGAAAGGTCAACTATGGCGCGCATGGACCTCCCTATCAACCTTTGAATTTCATGAGTACGTCCGCCCACCTTACCTCGGGATGACTCCCTTGACACTCTTCTTGGCGTAGATCCAGGCAGTAATGAATATTCCGCCGTAATCCAACCCTCTCCTGTGTTTTTTTTATGTGGAGGTACACTCTCTTCAATAGACGCAGTACATATTACCTTGGTGTTTCCAACTGATATAAGAACAGATCCATTTGCAAATTTTGTATAGCTTCTTTCTATTAATACCGGGCGCATCTCATCCGGCTTTCTTCCGTCTATTCGCATTATTATGTACCTCTATTTGTTTTACCTGTATTACCTATTAAATAAAATATTATCTTGATGAAAACTGAGTTTACCCGCTAATGAGAAGCTTTAGCAGTGCTTTCTGGACGTGTAACCTGTTTTCTGCCTGATCATATACAATAGAATGTTCGCCATCAATAACATCGTCTGTAATCTCCTCACCACGATGAGCAGGCAGACAATGCATGACAAAAACGTCCTTCTTTGCGTATGAGATTAGTTCATTATTAACCTGAAAACCCTTAAAATCCTGGCGTCTGGCTTCGGCTTCTTCTTCTTCTCCCATGCTAATCCATGTATCGGTATAAATCACATCTGCACCTTTAACCGCTTCTCTTGGATCTCTGATTTGTTTGATGTAGGAGTCCTTACCTATGACATTATTTTCTAGCTCATTTAAAAACTGTGCAGATAATTCATAGTTTTCCGGAGAAGCAATCGTACACGATACTTTTAGCTTTGCGCATAGAAAGGCTAATGACCTGGCGACATTATTTCCATCACCAACATATGCTAAGTTAACATTATCAAGGCTACCTTTCTTTTCTTTTATCGTGTATAAGTCCGTCAGTGCCTGACACGGATGGGTATAGTCAGACAATGCATTAATTACTGGTACAGAGGAACTATCGGCGAGTTCAATAACCGTTTTATGGTCATAAGTTCTGATAGCAATGCAATCAATAAATCGAGACAAAACCTTTGAAACATCTTTTATAGATTCACGCTCGCCAATATTTATATCATGCTTGGTCAGATATATTGCATGCCCCCCCATCTGCGTCATCGCGACTTCAAAGGAAACCCTTGTTCGCATAGAGCTTTTCTCAAATATCATTCCAAGCGTTTTGCCGGCAAGACAGAGATCAGTAGCACCTCTTTTACTGGATTTCTTCATTTCTGCCGTTAGTGCAAACAGCTCATCAATATCTACACGCTCAAGATCCGCGACTGAAACCAGGTTTTTACACTGCATAATTCCACCTATAACCCTTAATTAACAGACTTTAAAATATTCTTTAATATCCCCAGGCCTTCATCTATATATTCTTTTGTAATATTCAGCTGTGGCATAACTCTTATCACATTGTCATGAGTACAGTTCACCAGCAACCCATCATCCATACACTTTTTTACCACTTCTGCTGCAGGGATTTTAAGCTCTATACCTATCATCAATCCAATGCCTCTTACTTCTTTAATAACATCAAGCTCTTTTGCCATACTTCTTATCTGTTCAAAAGAATAATTACCCATTTTTGTAGCATTATCCAACAAGCCTTCCGACTGAATAACTTCAAATACCGCAGCTGATGCCGCACAGGCGAGAGGATTCCCTCCGAAGGTTGAAGCATGGCTTCCTGGTACCAGACTTTTAGCAATCTCTTTTGTTGCCTCCATAGCGCCCACGGCAGTACCATTTCCCAGTGCTTTAGCAAGCGTCATTATATCCGGTGTTATGTCATAATGTTGATAAGCAAAATACTTTCCCGTTCTTCCCATTCCACACTGGACTTCATCGAGAATCAAGAGGGTATCATTGTCATCACAAATCTTTCTTAACCCTTCCATGTATTCTTTATCTGCAATATTAATTCCGCCTTCTCCCTGAATAGGCTCAAGCATAATGCCACAAGTCTTGTCATCTATAATATCTTCAATTTCCTTCAGGTTATTAAACGATGCATACGCAAAGCCCTCGACAAGTGGAGCAAAGCCACTATGGTACTTTGGTTGAGCTGTTGCTGTTACCGTTGCAAGAGTCCTTCCATGAAACGAATCTTTCATCGTGATAATTTTATATTTACCTTTTTTAGAACCGTGAATTCTCGCTAATTTTATAGCTGCCTCATTTGCTTCCGCCCCACTGTTACAAAAGAAACATTGTCCATTAAAAGAGTTTTCAGAAATGTATTTTGCAAGACGTCCCTGTGGTTCAGAATAGAAAATATTTGGCACATGTACCAACGTTGCTGCTTGCTCCTGCATTGCCTTTGTCACCTCAGGATTGCAATGCCCTAATGAACTGACCGCCCATCCGGAAAAAAGGTCCAGATAACGCTTACCATCTGTATCCCAAAGATGTACCCCATCACCCCTGACAATTACAAAAGGATGTCGAGAGTAATTTGGAATTACATAATTATCGTAGTTTTCTAGTACTTCACTTTTATTCATAATTTAGATTCCTTTATGCGGATTCCCTGCGATGAGAAGAAATAGAAAAATGGAATGCTTTAATAATTGTACGTTCTTTCTGAAGTAGGTGAATATCAAAAAGATCAACTCTTAAAAACACTTGAAAACACTTGAAAACAACATTATCAAAAATATTAACCTGGTAATGCTTTTAATATATATTAAACAATGATCTGGGTCCCAATACCCTTGTCAGTAAAGATCTCAAGCAATAGTGAATGAGGTATGTGGCCGTCAATAATATGTGCTTTTTTTACTCCCTCTCTCATCGCAGAAATACATGCATTCGCTTTCGGGAGCATTCCACCACTTATTACCCCACTCTTTATCAATTTATTAACTTCATCTTCATGCAATGTTGACGTAAAAGACTCCGGATTAGACGGGTCAGTTGAAATTCCATGAGTATTAGATATAAAAACCAGTTTTTCGGCCTTCAAAGCACCTGCTACAAACGATGCCACATTGTCTGCATTTACATTATAATTTTCACCGTCGACACCTTTGGCAATTGGAGACACTATAGGTATTTGGTCCTCTTCAAATAAATTAATAAAACTATCACATTCTATCTCAGTAAGTTCTCCCACATAGCCAAGATCCTCGGCCTCTGATCCACCATCACCTTTACTGACGAGCTTTCTGGCTTTGATTGGGCTATCGTCCCCCTCCCATACACATACACCTTTCGCTCCCATTTCATTTATCTGATCTATTATCAACTTACCTATCTGATTGGTAAGTACATCAATAGCAATTTCCAACGTCTCCCTATCAGTAACACGATAGCCATTTACAAAAAGAGGTTTTTTCCCCCTTTTTTCCATCTCACTGCTTATGAATGGGCCACCGCCATGGACTATAACCGGTTTCATACCTATAGACTTCATAAAAACCATATCTTGAAGTACACTTTGAAAGGTACCCTTGTCTACCATTGCGCTACCGCCAAATTTTACAACGACTACCTTATCCTTAAAAGACTGAATATAAGGTAACGCCTCAATTAAGACCCTGGATTTGCCAATTGCTTCTTCCATAGAAATACCTTTCGTGCCAATAATCTTAGATTTTTTGAAGTCCAAATCAGGCGGTGAATCATCCTCATTAAAAATGCTTTCGATTTCACCGTTTTTTATATTATTTTCTGCTATCGCCAGATCCATATTTTCCTTAATAGCTTAATTTACAGGAATTACAACAATTTGGAAAAAATTATCCAAACTTGGGATTATAACTGTTACAACATCACTGTCAAGATTAAATCGTCAATTTCATTCTATGACAATGGCATATGGCTATTGCCAGTGCATCTGTCGCATCATACTTTTCAGGTACCTCAGATAATGCCAAAAGAATCTTTACCATTTTACTCACCTGTACTTTTTGAGCATTACCTATACCAACAACGGCACGCTTTACTTCAGTTGGAGCATACTCAAACAGAGGGATGTCTGCTAATGCTGCACACAATATTGCAACTCCCCTGGCTTCACCGATCTTAATGGCGGCTTTTACACTTTTCCCATAAAACGCGCTCTCCAATGCAACCTGATCCGGCTTATAATCCTTAATAGCTTTATTTAATCCATCGAACATCATTTTAAGTCTGTCCTGAAACGAATCCTTTCGCTTGCCCTCAATAGTACCGTAATCCACGGAAAACAACTTACCTCTGATATCATCGACAATCCCAAAACCGGTTACCATTGTGCCTGGATCTACACCTAAAATACGCATTTATCCTGAAATCCAATATATTTAAAATTTAAAAAATCTTCATATTACCGTCTACATTGGAATACGGTAAATATATAACCTGCCTATAGACAAAAATACGGTAATATCCTGCCTAAAGGAATATTCTCTGAAATCGATTATTGAACGACTATAGCAATAGTCGAACAAAATATATTCAGATGAATAGATTTCCATTATAATGTCAATATTTCAAGATCATACAAAAAAACTCTTCCAATAAACCCTGCCTTTTTGGTATAGTCAAAACGCAGAGGCGTATTATATTTTTCTGATATATTTTCACATTATCGTACTTTATATCAAATTTGATTGCTTTTGCTAAAAACTTTATTACTCATAGGAGGAGTCTACAACATTGAAATCCCCTGAAATAGAAGGTAACAATAGAGAGTTGTGGCTTCAAAAGCTCTTAGAGATTGTTGCACGAAAACGTTTAATAATGTATCGTTTCATCAGCCAGTCACTGCAAATCCTGGTTTGGGGAAATGGTGGCGGAGTTGTCCTGTTATTGGGATTTATTACTGGTGGAAATTCTGATCAAAGAGCACATTGGGGCATTATAATAAGTCTTCTTATATTTCTTTCCGGTGTAATATTAGCGGCAATTTCTCTTATACTTACTACGACAGTTGCTATCAAGGAAGCACACACGGTAGAAACGGCTTTGTATCGATTCCTTAATAATAAAATATCCAGAGAAGAAGCATTAATTTATGAGAATGAAGAGACTTTCAGGTGGGTTAATACTTCTGCAATTTGCGGAGCTTTTAGTGCTATTGCCTTTATTGCCGGAATGACAATTTCTGTCATTCAGATAGCAATTTTCTTCTAATTCCTAAATATATAAATGATAATTTATCGATTAAAAATTGCTGTACTCGGAATTTTGACATGTAGTCTCTGTCATCAGGCTTTTGCTGATCCAGGTGTTTTTAAAGACAGAATTGTTTTTGGACAATCAGCGGTTATGAAAGGGCCGGCAGCAGCACTCGGTATAGGCATGAATACCGGTATTCTCGCTGCATTTAATGCACAGAATGCACAGGGGGGTATTGATGGACGCAAACTTGATCTTTTAACTTACAACGACGGTTACGAACCTGAACTTGCTGCGGCCAACACAAAAAAATTAATTGTTAAGGACAACGTATTCGCTTTGATTGGTGCAGTTGGCACACCTACATCTAGAGTAAGTGTACCGATAGCAAACAAGTATAATGTCCCTTTTATAGGGCCTTTTACCGGGGCTGGTTTTCTTCGTAAGTCGGAAAACAGTAATGTAATAAACATTCGTGCCAGTTATGAACAGGAAGCTGAAACATGGGTTCAGCATCTTACTGAAGATCTTGGCGTCACACGTATTGCAGTTTTTTACCAGGATGATTCCTTTGGACAGGCGGGCCTCAAAGGTGTACGTAAGGCGCTTGCCAGCCGTAATATGAGATTGGTTGCTCGAGGAAACTATGCTCGTAATCTAACCGCTGTTCATTCTGCACTGTTTACCATTCGTAAAGCAGAACCGGAAGCAGTAGTGATGGTTGGCGCCTATAGGCCCAATGCCGCATTTATTCGATTGGCAAGAACATTTGAATTGGATGCTATATTTATAAACATTTCTTTTGTAGGTGCTAAAGCACTAGCAAAGGAACTGGGTACTGCAGGTAAAGAGGTAGTTATTTCTCAGGTTGTACCTTTTCCCTGGGACACAGATATCAAACTGGTATCTGAATATCATAAGGCTTTAAGTGCATTCAATAAAGATATAGAACCCGGATTTGTTTCTCTGGAAGGTTATATCGTTGGACGCCTGATCATCGAATCACTGAAGCGACTTAAAGGTGAACCAACAAGAGAGAACCTCTTGAATACCATTTATACATCCGGACCTTTCGAGCTTGGGGGTATAAATTTATCTTTTGCAGAAGGGGATAATCAGGGCATGGATAATGTTTATCTTACGGTAATCCAAGAAGACGGTTCATTTCAATCGGTGAATCACTTACTTCCCTTAACTAAAAAACCAGTTAAAGATAATGAATATGAGACAATTCTGATAGAATAATCTTTTTATTCAGATTTTGAAGTTTGATAGTTATTACTATTACTTCTCTTTCCTGGCTTATTATCAATGAGTGAATGAGCTGAAGAGATATTGGAAGCTGCGGAAGCTGCCTGATAATGGTGTGCTTCCTTACTGGTTTCGTGTATTCCAGCTCCAGGTTTTCGATCTTCAGATTTTTCAACGGCATGTGCCAACTTGCTGCCAGGATGAATATGGGTTCCAGGTTCTTCAGTTTCAGCGGGTATCTGATGCACATCCTTCATTTTTGACAGTTGAGGAATTTGTTCTGTTGGGCCTCGTAAGAGGTTTACTGCAATATTTGGATCCTGTCCAGGGGTCAGTACTACTATTTTTGCTTTGCCAAGAATATCCTTAACACTCTTCCAATATTCAGTTATCAGTGTCTGTTCCGGTGACTTTTTCTTTTCTCTGAGAATATCATTAAAACGGCTTGCATCGCTACTCGCTGTTTCCAGACGATGTATGGATAGAGACCTTGCTTTTTCAATTATGTTGTCGTGTTCTCCATAGGCAAGAGCCATTGTCTTTTCATAACGCGTCTTTGCATCATTAACAAGTTGAAGTTTCTTTGATTTTGCATCATTGACTGCACGAAACGCTGCTATGGCATCCTCAGGCGGCGTGACAAGTGTCAGATTAATAGTAAGTAGAGTAATCCCCAATCCAATATTATCAATATCATTCTGTAAAGTTTTAAGAATTGTCTTTTCGACATATGCTTTATCCGTAGAAAGAACCATATCGATAAACATCGTAGATACTGTATCTATAAATTTACTCCGGACAAATTCATTCATAAATGCTATCGGAAGTTCGTTTCTGAAGAGATACTTTTCTGGATCAGTTATTTGATACTGCACATCAAGAGATGCCATAATATAGTTGAAATCTCCAGTCAACATTGGCAAGGCAGGGCTGATTTGGCCGTCGACATTTAAGTTGTATATTTTACTCGTCAGTACTTTATCAATTTTGTCGACACCCCAGGGAATACGAAAAAAGAGACCCGGTTGGATATCATCATGTACTAATTTACCAAACCTTCGTAGAGTTGCTACTTCACCAATTTTAACGGTATAGAATCCCTGATACAATGATATAGCAACTATAGTGATTAGTAACATTATCCAACGATAGCGATATGTATGGTCGAATACAGCACGGATAATAATAACGCTTCGGAGTTGATCAGTCGCTTTATCATTCACCATTGAGCACCTTAAACAGCTTTGAATCTGACTCAAGAAACAGTGTAGTCTCTTTTCCAATTATAGCTTTGTAACTTTCGAGGCTACGTAGAAACCTGAAGAACTCAGGATCTTTTTCATATGCGACAGCAAAGATTTTTAATGCATCAGCTTCAGCCTTACCAAGTATTTTTTCTGCTTTTGCGTGGGCTTTTGCCAGGATGCGTTCATGCTCGGCAGATGCTTTAGCCTCAATTTTGAGTGCCTGTTCGGTCCCTTCGCTTATATAACGTGCCGCTATTCTGGCACGCTCCGCGTTCATGCGCGCAATGACACTTGTCCTATTCTGGCTAGGAAGGGTAAAGCCACTGAGTTGGACATCTATAACGGAAATACCAAAATTAGTTCTAGTAATATCGTTAATTTTTTCCTTGATTACGGTAACAATATCATGGAACTCAACTTTGTTCAAACCGACATTAACAAAGCTCTCCATTGGTATTGAACCTATAGCAGCACCCAATCGAGCGGTAAAAAGGTCACCCAATCTTTCCTCCGCCCAAGCTCTTATTTTTACTGTTTCGATAAAATGTATAGGATCAATGATTTTCCAAGTCAAAAAACTTTCTACGATGACGTTTTTCTTATCATCCGTTAAAATTTCAACCTGTGGATTTTTTAGCAGTAATTGTCGTGTATCTACACGAATAGCACGGTCTACAGGCCAGGGATACTTAACGTTTAGACCTGGCTGACGAATATTTTCAAGAGGTTTCCCAAACCGTGTTATAACCGCGACTTCACGTTCGTCAACAATAAAGAAGCATGTAATGATTAGTACAACTGCCGCAATACCTCCTATGTAATAAAAATACTTTCTTGATCTTTTCAATTATTTTGTCTCCTTTTGCTTTACTTTATTGCTATTAATCATTGAGTTTTTAGGTGAATCGTTCAACATGTTTTTGGGATATTCATTAAGGCTTTGCTGCCAGATCGCTATTTTGCTGGCATTTACCCCCTTTGGTAGAATGAATTTTTCACGCCCATACATTGTTACTTCATTTGTCTCAAACCAGAGCAAATCCTGTAGTATATTACGATTTTGAGATACCACTGCCGCCTTATCCAGAAAAGCTTTGACATTGGCATCAGCCTTAACTCGTTTTGCATCACCAAGGGCCTCTGCTCGCATAATTTCCAGTTTGGCATTACCAATAGCCCTGGGCACCAGCATAGTAAATGTTTTTTCAGCAAGGAGAATGGAGGTTTCTTTGCTTTCCTGAGCACTTGTTACAGATCTGAAAGCATCAATTGTTTCTGAAAGTGGATGGATATCAACAATATTCACCGATAGTATTTCTGCACCCAGAGAGACTCCTTCTCCCTGAACCTTCTCATGGCCATGATCATATGAATGCATGAGGTTTTTATCGCTTCCGTTCAAATGATTAGACTTATGCGGGTGAGACTTTAAATGGGAAATATGATCCATCAGTTCTGTCTGTATATGAGATTCCATTGCATCACGCTCACTGGTAAAAAGAGGGAGCATCTTATGTTGTGCTATGAGCTCCTTTGCTACCGTTCGAGTTGATTGGTAAATTATCTGCTCAGGCAAGTCTGTTTTATAATAATATTGGTAAGGGTCAGGTATCGTATACTGAACAACAATAATAGTATTAATCAGGTTTTCGTCTCCGGTCAGATATTCACTATTCCAATCTTCATTTGCAAATGGTGAATTGGGATGCAGATTTGTATTGACCGTTCTCGCCATCGTGTTATTTCCTGTGTCTGTTTGGTCCAGGCCAACAACAATTCTTTTTGGAAATTTTGTTGCCCAGACATCAAATCTGCAAAATGGTCGAGGAGGCAGATAGTGAAGTCCTGGCTCTAAATCGCGCCAAACGACACGACCATAAACTACTCCAAAGCCAGCATGACCAAGTGGTACAGCACGTAATCCGCTGGCAATATAAAACAGTAATAATATAGGAAGACCGATCCTGACTAAATGGCTTTTAAATATTAATGAAGATAATCTGATATTTTGTTCGTCTAAATGCGCTTTAGAAATACATATTTTTTTCAGCAGCAGAATAAATGTATTATTAGAGAAGTCTTTTAAACCTGTTTTGGCTGCACCATTCCAAAAACGCCAGATTATGAGAACAATTAGCAGTAACGCAGAAACCCATTGGAAAGTACCAATGATCGAGTGAGTACCCATGCTCATATTTGGAACAATATGAATTCCCGTTAGAACCAGCAGATAATCGAAAGCATAACCGGATATCAGAGCACCTGCAATAATGCACGCCAGATAAATGCGGACGAACCTACCTCCAAATTGTTTGGTTAACATAACAATAGTGGTAGCATTTGTTGCTGGACCTGCTAAGAGAAACACCATTGCTGCTCCGGGGCTAATTCCTTTAATTATAAGAGCCGCTGCAATAGGCGTACTGGCAGAAGCACACATATAGAGAGGAACACTTGCTGCCAGCATAATCAACATAGGTATTATGCCTTTTGATAGTCCATACGCTGAAAGGTCATCAGGAAATGCGATAATAATGAAACCTGCCAATAAGAGTCCAACCAACAGTGAGAAAACAATTTCATCTGCCATTTCTTTAAAGGCATAACTCCATATCCGTTTAAAAATGTTTGATAGCGGAATATTTTCTGTCTCTGAGTTATCCGTGGTATTTTGTTCTTTGTCAACTTTCCCACAAGTGCCATAACCGTAAATATCTGGTTTGTACCATTGATTTAGTGGCTTCCAGGCGATAAACAACTTCCAGCGGCATCTTATGAATGATTTTACTGACATCCAGAAACTTGTTATTCCTACATAGTTTTCATCATTATCAAAAATATTGTGTTCATGGTCACCATGACAATGGTCATGGCACCCAGTATCTTCATGTTCTCTACTACCATTTTCATCATTGTCCCTAAGCAGACCAATAGCAAAAATGCCTGCTAACAAGGCGGAGAAAAAACTTGCAATTGGTCGAGCAATTGCCATAAAGGGGCCTAATAATCCCCATGTTATTAGAATTGAATCAGTTCCGGACTCAGGTGTTGTAATCAGGAATGACATTGTTGACGGTCTACTGGCGCCTTTGCGACGAAGTTCGATCGCAATTGGGACAATACCACAGCTACATATCGGAAGCGGAATACCAAAAGCCGCAGAGGTGATGACACTTAACAATCCTTTTCCCCCCATAAAGCGCTGAATCATATGTTTTGGAATCAAAATATGAAGCATTCCTGCCATCATCAGCCCTATTAGCATCAATGGTGCTAATAGTAGAAATATCTCCCAAATTCCGCAAAAAAACAATATGATTAATTCCATGTCTGGTATGTTAAATCGAAAAGTGACAATTCGGAGACTTAAGGGTTTAATGAAAAGTAATAAATATTAGAATACGGCTGCTCTATATACTAACGATATGAAGTTAAGAAGTCAATTATACATATCACTCTCATGTAGCATCAAACGCATTTAATGTAATTTCAGTGTTATCATTTACCTATTCTTAAAAGAAATATTTTACGATCCACATTAAAGACAAGCCTAATGCCAGACTATACAGATTATAAAATTTTCTGGGATTGTGCTGATGAACAAACGGCAAAAGATCGCTACTTGCAATATACAAAAAAGTCCCGCAAGATATACCAATTGCCCAGGCAAGGACATTCTCATGCAGGTTTTTCAAAATAAAAAAGGAAATAAGGGCCCCTATAGGCGTCGTCAATGAAAAGATCATAACCAGTTTTATAATATTCGCTTTTTTGTATCCCCCATGTATAAGAATACCGGTGAGAGACAGGGCGGAAGGGAATTTGTGTACGATAATTGCCAGAAATATTATTATGCCGATATCTTTCACGAGAAACCCAGCACCCATTGACATACCTTCTATTAAGCTATGGAATGAAATCCCTAAAAAAGCTGAGAGTCCTATTGTGTGAACGTTACAGGCATCCTCTTCGCAAGAATGCACCATTACAAATTTTTCGAGTATGTAAATAACAAAAAAACCAATCAATATTGGTATGCCTACATTGCTACCAAGAGGTTGTGTGATTTCCGGTAACATATGAAAAAAACAACTTCCAAATAAAATACCCACACCAAAACTGACTATCAGTCTGATATTATTTTTGGACCAGCCTCTTACTAAAGGAAATAGACCACCAATAGCTGATATAATGAATATAAGTAATACACATCCTAAAAATGTAATCATATTTTTATACAATGAAAATATAGACTGCCGACACAAGATGAGACATATATTTTCATTAAATTAAGGTTGTTGCTAATTGACACTTATGAGTCTTTGATTTTAATAATAAAATGCTTTAAAACCAATTATGAATATAAATACATATTTCCGATTAAAAGTCAATATTTTAAGAACATTCTAAAATATACCTTCAACAAATTCTGCCCTTTTGGTATACTCCAGTCACGTTGATTATATTCTTCTGGGTCTTTTTATTTGTGCTATAGAATACGGTAAATCCTGTCAAAAATAATGAGTATACCAAACCTTAATACTGACCTGTGTGGAATAAAAATGTCAAATCCTACTATACTTCCATCAGGATTTCTCGGTACATCTAAATCCCTGCTGAAACGGGTTGCTGCCAATGGAGTCGGTGCAGCGACAATTAAATCAGTTAGTTTTGAAGCCAGGGAGGGACACAAAAACCCGACGGTCATTCCCTTTGAGGCAGGATTGCTGAATGCAGTCGGATACTCAAACCCCGGTGCGGAAGAAACCGCCAGGGAATTTGCGAACTTGAAAGATGTGTCGATACCCGTAATTGCAAGTATTATCGGTACAGAGCCTGATGATTTTGTACGAGTTGTGGATAAACTGTCGCAAACTGAATTTTCTGCCATCGAACTTCCGCTTTCATGTCCTCACACACCAGGATTCGGGCTGCTGGCTGGTCAGGGAACACCCGAAAGCACGGGACAGATTGTTTCTGCCGTTAGAAAAGCCAGTGAGCTACCTATATTTGTTAAACTATCACCTAACATACCGGAAATAGGAAACTTAGCTAAGGCGGCTGAGAACGCCGGCGCCGATGCAATAACCGCTGTAAATACACTCGGTCCGGGTATGTTAATAAACATAGAGGCACGCAAGCCTATTCTCTCATTTAAAGTTGGAGGAGTCTCAGGTCAGGCCCTGAGGCCTGTTGCAACGCGATGCGTATATGACATATATGAATCAGTCAAAATACCTATAATCGGCACAGGAGGTGTTTCTACAGGCCGACATGCCATTGAGATGATTATGGCCGGTGCAACCGCCGTTGGAGTTGGTACCGGTATATACGAAAGGGGAATAGATATCTTCAGAAAAATATGCCGGGAAATGGAAACATGGATGTCTGAAAACAACTATAATTCGGTACATGAAATGATTGGAATTGCCCATGAATGAAATTTCTCCTTTAGACCAACCGGTAATGATGAAGATTGATAAGATTGTTGACGAATCTGATGGGACAAAGTCTTTTATGTTCAAGCACAAGCTTGATTACAATCCCGGACAATTCATTATGGTATGGCTGCCGGGCATTGATGAGAAGCCGTTTGCCGTATCATATCTGGGAGACGACTTTTTTGGAATTACCGTGCTTGAACGGGGCAAATACACAAAACTCCTTCACAAAATGGGACCGGGAGATCAGCTCGGTATTAGAGGCCCATTTGGACATGGGTTCAGTTTTCCGGATAATATTACGGACGGTAAAGGAAGCGTCTGTGTAATAGGAGGAGGCTGCGGAATGGCATCTGTGACGGTCCTGATTGAGAGACTACAGAATAACAACCTCACAGTTCTCATGGGAGCAGCTACAAGTACATCACTGTTCTTTAAAAACCGATATAAAGACATAACACTTTTCACTGATGATGGTAGTGAAGGTATTAAAGGATACCCGACAGATATTCTTGAGGATCTGCACAATAAACACAGATACGATATTATGTATACCTGCGGCCCAGAGGTTATGATGTCCAAAGTATACGAATTCTGTAAAAAGCATGATATACAATTCGAGGCATCACTGGAAAGATACATGAAATGCGGTATCGGGATCTGCGGTCAATGTGTATGCGACGGACAGATGGTGTGTAAAGATGGGCCGGTATTCGATCTACAGGCTCTCAGCAACATGAATGATTTTGGAAAACACTCACTTCTTAAAAGCGGCAAGAGGGTCTCTCTTAAAGAATATGCTGATTGGAAAAGCTGTTAAACAAAATTAATTTTTACTTGCATCTCCAATGTTCTGTGTCAGTTCAATCAATTTTCCCAAGGAAGCCTTAGCCCTTCCGGAATCAATAGATTCTGCGGCGATTCGTACTCCATCCCTCAGATTTCCTACGCCTCCTCCGGTAACAATTGCAGCAGACGCGTTTAAAAGAACAATGTCTCGTTTTGGGCCGATTGCCCCATCCAATACAGCAGTGATTGCACTCGCGCTCTCCTCTGGTGAATTTACCATGAAGTCTTTCATCTCGGCCTTTTTAATCCCAAAGCTATCATGTGTGATAAAATAACTCTTAATCTCCCCATCTTTCAGTTCACATACTTTTGTTTTGTCTGTTGTCGTGATTTCATCCATACCATCATAGCCATATACCACAAATGCGTGTTCGGTATTAAGTTTTTTCAGTACCTTTGCCACAATATCAGTTAACTTAGCATCATATACACCGATGACCTGCCTTGTCGCCCTTGCAGGGTTAGTTAATGGGCCTAAGATATTAAATATAGTTTTGATTCCTATTTCACGTCTTGGACCCACGGCATGTTTCATCGAACTGTGTAATAGCGGTGCCATGAGAAAACCGATATTTGCTTTCTGAATGCACTCCTCGACAATTTTTGTATTGGCATCAATATTAACTCCCAACAACTTAAGCACATCAGCACTTCCACATTTACTTGAAGATGCTTTATTACCATGTTTTGCAACCTTCAGTCCTGCACCCGCAACAACGAATGCGGCGCACGTCGATATGTTAAATGTACATTTTGCATCCCCACCGGTACCGCAGGTATCTACTACTAAACTTTTACCTACATTGATATGAGTCGCCTTTTCTCTCATGACACTTACACAGCCCGTAATTTCATCAACGGTTTCCCCCTTCATTCGTAATGCGGTAATGAAGGAAGCGATCTGTGCCTCAGTTGCTTTGCCTTCCATTATTTCTTCCATTACCGCTTTACTTTCTTCAAAGGAAAGATCTACGCCTTCTACTATTTTGCCAATCATCTCTTTAATCATAGTTGTGATTATTGCAGAAACTTTGAAAAGTGTCAAGAATTAGGAACTTAATACAATTTTCACCATATTGACAAAAATGATTAAAAACTTAAAATTAAGCATTATGAAAAATGCACATGGAAAACTAATATCGAAACAAACCATTCAATCCGCTTACAAGTTATTAGAATCTTGCGAACTGTGCCAAAGGACATGTAGAATTAATCGTTTAAATGATGAAAAGGGATTCTGTGGTATTGGAGCAAAGGCGGTTGTTTCTTCCGCAAGTCCACATTTTGGAGAAGAGTCGGTCTTGGTTGGTAATGGAGGTTCAGGCACAATATTCTTTGCCGGATGTAACCTTGGGTGTGTTTTTTGCCAAAACTACGATATCAGTCAGCTGCATCATGGAAAAGAGGTTGAAATAGACGATATGGTAAACATGATGTTACAACTACAGGATCAAGGATGTGTAAACATTAACTTTGTTACTCCAACACTCGTAGTACCTCATATTATTGAATCTGTTTTTTTGGCAAGAGAAAGAGAACTCACAATACCTGTCGTTTATAACTGCGGTGGCTATGAATCTATTAAATCATTACAGCTTCTGGAAGGAACAATTGATATTTACATGCCTGACGCCAAGTATTTAAGCTCCGACTCTTCCGGAAAATATTCTTTTGCGCAAGATTATCCTGATGTAATGAAATCGGCGTTGCTGGAAATGCATAGACAGGTTGGCGATTTAGAGATAAAGGATGGTGTCGCTATTCGTGGTTTACTGGTTCGTCATCTGGTAATGCCAAACGATATTGCATGTAGTAACAGTATAATTGATTTCCTCGTAAATGAAGTATCGGGGAACACATTTGTAAATATCATGGAACAGTACAGACCGTCATTCAATGCTCACAACTTTCCTGAAATAAACAGGCCTTTATACCACCATGAATTTAATAAAGTTTATGCATATGCAAAAAAGCAGGGTTTGAGACTTGCAGACTAAAAATGCGGTTGATACTGGTTACACAGGAATGAACATCTGATGATTCAATTTCTTACTGCTTGTGCCTCCCCTCTCACTTGGTCTGAGATGGGGAGTTTTGCCTGCTCATATTTTTCTCACTTTACTTCTTCAATTTTTTGTGTGCCAGGCTTATTACCCTTTTCTGCTTTTGCTTTTGCCTCATCCAGCAGCATATTTCTTCTCTTTTCATCTTCAAGCCTCATCTGATCATCCAATTCTTCAGTAAGTTTTTGTGGGTTTATTGACAGATCTTCATTTACACTATCCATAGGAGTCGCCTGAAATTTTGTCGTATATCTTTGGACCTCACAACCTGATGAAATTAATGCTGTTACACATGTAATGGTAACTACGCAAATTAAATATTTAAATTTTGCCATGACTCCCCTCCCCCTTTATGTATTGTCCCCAATAACATTTTTAATTTTTTCCATATTCGGGCTATGAATTACTCCCCTCTCTGTAATAATTGCTTTTATATTTGCTGCCGGTGTAACGTCAAATGCGGGATTAAACACTTTAATACCATCCGGAGCAATCTTGTGCCCGGCAATACTGGTAATCTCATCTGAGCCTCTCTCTTCTATGGGTATTTCATCACCGGAAGTTATACTCAGATCAAAAGTAGAAGCAGGAGCTGCAACATAGAATGGTACATTGTGTTCTTTTGCTATTATAGAAAGTCCGTACGTACCTATTTTATTTGCTGCATCACCATTTGCGGCAATTCTGTCAGCACCTACAATGACACAGTCAATCTTTTTGCTTTTCATAGTATGAGCGGACATGTTATCACAAATCAACGTTACATCAATACCGGCATTTTTCAGTTCCCAGACTGTCAGCCTGGACCCCTGCAGTAAAGGACGTGTCTCGTCCGCATACACACTTATTTTTTTCCCTTTATTCGTTGCCGCAAACATTACTGCCAGAGCTGTTCCAAAATCGCCCGTGGCTAATCCACCGGCATTACAATGAGTTATTACACAACTGCCCTCTTCTAAGAAAGCTTCACCATTTTCACCTATCTTGCGACATATTTCTTTATCTTCTTCGAGAATTGTCTTTGCCTCATTAAGAAGTATTTCCTTAATCTCTGAAACCGGTTTCTGACTATTCTTCTGTGCAGTTTCTTCCATGCGTTTCAAGCCCCAGAATAGATTTACTGCTGTTGGTCTGGAAGAACCCAAATATGCAATAACCTCTTTAAACTCTTTGAAAAAAGAGTCAAAATCCTCTGATTTATCATCCTTAATCCCTACAACAGCTCCCATTGCGCCGGCGATTCCGATAGCAGGAGCACCTCTCACCATGAGTGTCTTTATCGCATGGTAAATACTCTTTCTATCATCACAGTAGACGTATTTTAACTCATTTGGCAAGAGCGTCTGGTCTATAATCTTTATCTTTCCATCTACTCCGCCTATCCATTCTATCGTTGGTACTGGCACATAAACCTCCCTTAAGTATTTATTAACAGCAAATAGATTCATATTCAAATTTAATGTAATGAGATATGAAAATAGAGATATCTTACTGTTTTGATTTTTTCAGTAATTTTTTTACGTTTTTATCTTTTTGAATAACTTTTTCAGCCTGTCTTTTCTTAAAATCAATAATCTTCTTCTTAAGAGCCTTGTCCGCAGTACTTAAAATCTGAATTGCAAGAATAGCCGCATTTTTTGCACCGGCTTTTCCTATACCAACAGCAGCAACAGGCACACCGCCCGGCATCTGCACAATAGAATATAGAGAGTCTAGCCCACCCAGATCAGGTGTCAGCATAGGTATTCCTATAACAGGCATAGGAGCCATTGATGCTATTACACCCGCAAGATGTGCAGAACCACCCGCACCACCGATTATCACCTTGTAACCCTTCTTCTCCGCAGACATCGCATATTTATGTGCTCTCTGTGGGGTTCTATGACAGGATATTACATCCACATCATATTTTACTCCAAATTCATCAAGAACATTAAGTGTCTCTTGCATAGTACTCAAATCAGAATCACTGCCCATTACAATCCCAATCTTTTTATCTGTCATATTGCTCTCCTAATAATCCATGTCCTTCGTTCTCCCGTCAGGAGTGGGTCAGGAATTTGATTTAATGTTTGTGTCATAAATTAACGGAATCAATTTAGACATGAAGTAAGCCAGTTTCTTCGACGCACTCTTTGTCTGTTTATTGAGCCGGCTTAGTAGCGCAAGGCTTTGCGGGTTCTTTAATACGCCCAATGCAATGCTCGTTACTTTGACCTTGCCCTCATCGGATATTATATTATCATAATCAAGATGAAGGTCATCCTCTATATCATCTGATATCGAACGTATTGCCGCAAACTCAACACCCTTCTTATACGCAACTTCAGCAACAGCCGCGCTTTCCATTTCAACAGCCAAAAAGGAATTTTGCTCTCCTATCTTTCTTTTTGTGCTTGCCTGGCTTATGACCTTGTCTACTGTTAATAGATTTCCAAAATGTAATGTAGACTCCAGGCTCTCACTAAATTGTCTCGCTATTTGAACGATATCTTTATTACAGACAAAATCCGATTCTAATTGTAATTCATCTACGTCAAAATCATCTTGTCTGGTATAGCCTACATGCTCTGCCACTATCAGGTCACCCACATGAATACCCTGCCTTATACCCCCTGCAACACCCGCAGAGATCAACAAATCAACTCTTGTAGATTCTAATAAACAAGATGCTGCTTTAACCGCATTGTCTCTGCCTATACCACCTTGAACGAGCGTAAGAGGCAGGCCATTTAAGTCTCCTTGATAGAATAGCACGCCATCTATGTTAAACTTCTTAGAAACGTTCATACAGGCAGCTAAGGGACTAATTTCTTGTCGTATTGCGCACAAAACTGCTATCATCTTTTGCTCTTGACAATGAATATCAATTATATAACATTTGGAAGACCTGTAAATTTGGACAACAGATAGGAAATAATACCACTATTCTTCTACTGATGTCCCCATAGCCCAGACTTTACAAAGTTGTAACACTATCATATCTAGATATTTATGTCAATCCATTTATAAATATACTTATTACGGAGGCTATCATGAATAATGAAAATGTATTATTACTTAAACCTTGATATTCCTCCTTCCGCAAGAATCTTAAATAATGTATAATGAGCTTTTATCGACAATTCAAAATGAAAGTATAATATAATGCGAAGTTCATTTAAACAGACATATTCAATTACTAAATATTTATTAAAAAACAAGATTTTCTCCGTTAAACGGTTTCCCCTGGTAATGATGTTGGAGATTACACACAACTGCAATCTTACGTGCGAGGGTTGCGGAAGGATCCAGGAATTCAAGGAAACAATGGACAGAAAGATGAGTGTGAGCGAATGCATGTTCGCTGCTGAAGAGTGCGGAGCACCCGTAGTATCAGTAACCGGAGGAGAGCCTTTCCTTCACCCTGATCTGGATAAGATCATAAACGGATTAATTGCCAAAAAAAAACATATTTACCTGTGCACAAATGGAATTACCTTGGGTGATTCTTTAGATAAATTTTCACCAAGTCCTTATTTGAACATTAACGTACACCTGGATGGAATGGCTGAAACTCATGACAGGATTGTTGGCGCAAAAGGTATTTTCAAGAAGGCAACTGATTCTATCAGGAAAGCCAAACAACTGGGCTTTACTGTATGTACTAATACAACAATTTTTAAGGATACTGATCCAAAAGAGATAGAAGAGCTATTCGCGTATCTTACAGATATGAGAATTGATGGTCTTCTTGTTTCGCCAGGGTTCAGCTTTGAGGACAATGCAAACGATGTCTTCATTGAGAAGGAGGAATTTCACAGGAAATTCAGCTTTATCTATGAATTATCAAAAAAGTACAAGATAATGAACACTCCCTTGTATCTGAAATTTCTCATGGGTAAAAGAGACCTGGAGTGTACGCCATGGGGCAACCCTACGAAAAACTACCTTGGATGGAAGGGTCCTTGCTATCTGATCACCGACGCATATTACAAGACTTTCACCGAATTGATGGAAAACACCGAGTGGGACAAATACGGCACAGGCAAAGACCCCCGCTGCAGCAACTGTATGGTACACTGCGGTTACGAACCAACAGTTGTCCTGGAGACAGGAAAAAGCCTAAATGACATATACGAGATGGCAAAATGGAATTTCAGTTGATGTTTTAGTTTTCTTACTAAACTGTCTAAAAGATTATACAAATTTTCTGACTGTTAAACCAGCAACCATAGTATAAAGGGGTTATAGGAGATATAATGCCGACAGTTCTTAATATTGGTCCATATCGTTTTTTCTTTTATGCTGGGGATAAAGATGAACCACAGCATATTCATATTGAAAGGGATGATAAAATCGCAAAGTTCTGGCTTGACCCTGTTAGATTACAGAATAGTGGTGGCTTTAGCCGAAAAGAAATTAATAAAATACAAAAAATTATTCAAGAACATCAAATAAATTTAAGGGAAAATTGGAATGAATACTTTAACGGTTAAAATGCAAGTTCCAAAGGCACAAAGAATTATTTTAACAGAAGACACTCTTAGCGCTGATCTAAATGATGGACGCACCATTTCTGTACCACTTGCATGGTTTCCAAGGCTTCTACATGCAACTAATGAAGAACGCAATAACTGGCGTTTAATCGGTAGCGGTCATGGGATTCACTGGGAAGACATAGATGAAGACATTAGTACTGAAGGATTATTAGCAGGTAGACCATCAGGGGAAAGTCAGATGTCATTTAAAAAATGGTTATCTCAACGATCAAAAAATATATCAAGGCATTGAAAGAGAAAGAATGCGGGAATGACAGCTTTTGGACAAATAATGGATACAGGCAAAAACCTAACTGGACACTACTGATTATTATATTGAAATCCCGATATCATAATACTTAATCCGAGCTTTTCAGTTCTCGATAGAGTAATAACCCACCAATAGTAGTATTGATATAAAGCGTAAACAGCCTCCATAAGAAAGTATAAATTGCGATTACCGGTGACGCCACAAGGGATGCCATCAATACAAGTGAACTTACTTCTGCAATACCAGAGGCTCCGGGAGTAGGACTGAAATAACTGACCAGGGTAATAAACAGTTGTATATACATCACATCAGCAACGCTCACGTTGCCGCCCAGTCCAGTAATAATGAAGTATGGTATAATCAGACGAACAGCAAAGAAAATACAAGTGATTAAATAGCTCACAATTAAGGCCATTTTGCCGCGTTTGGCCATTAATAGTATTGATTCCCTGCAACTTACAAGTCCTTCTGCAAATTTTTTGAGAAAATTTTCTATCTTTCCATTCTCGTCCTTAATTATTCCTTTATTTTTAAAGTGCGTAAACAGAGTAAACTTTAAATTATTCATTGAGTGCGTAAAGAGCATACAGAGAATAAAAAATAATGTCGTAATACCTACTCCAACTGAGGCGCTCTTAATCATTAATTGCAGGGAGGACCCCATTGTTGGAGAATTAAACAGGGCGGTTGAAATAAGAGCAGTAATCAGGAAAAACAGTGTACTGACAAAGCATAAAATAGAACCTGCTGAAGCCTGTGAATAGGGTATTTTATCTCTGGAGATAAAATAGATCTGGGCAAGACCGCCACCGGTTTGTGACGGTGTTATTGCTCCCATAAAGATGTTAGCATATGCCGCCTTAATTGAAGTGATGACCGTAATGCGCGGGTTGATTACACGCATGAGGAAGAAAATACGTACACCGGTAATAATGCCCTCAAACCATGACATAAAAAAGGCAATGCCCAGCATACTAAAACTTATTCCTTGGATAGGAATATTGAAGGATATGCCACCGTTCTGATACGAGGTGTAGAAAAAAATCCCAAGCTGGGAAGCAAGTGAAATGGCGACAAATATCTTTATGCCTAATAGTATCTTTTTTCGATCCATTTATTTTATCAGTAGACAGTAATGTCCCTCCAAACAAACTGTCATTTATAAATACCATACAGGCTCTTAATCAAATATGTAATGATTCTTCTTGATCCAATAACCCGAATTTTCAAAAACTTTGATACTAAAGATAATGAATCATTTTTTCAAGAATATAATGAATCATTTTTATTATCAATATATACAATAATTTGTAGAAGTGCTTTCATAGCATACGGTTAATACTTTTATTTGCAATAACCATCAGGATATGGTATTTTGCTAGGTTGTTTATATCGCATAGAAGCCAGTTGTCGTAGAAGTTGCAGGAAGAAGAAATTGTAAAATCTATAGTGTATCTCTCAAATATGGAAAGTAGTAAAATCGAATGTGCTGTATTTGCGGGTGGCTGTTTTTGGTGTATGCAGCACCCTTTTGACGTACTAAATGGCGTAGTTTCAACTTCCGTCGGGTATACCGGCGGGCACAAGGAAGGCCCTACCTATAAAGACGTATGTTCGGGTGAAACCGGTCACACTGAAGCTATCGAGATACAATTTGATCCCACACAGATTTCTTATTCTAAATTACTTGATGTCTTCTGGAGAAATATTGATCCTACAACTCCAAACAGACAATTTGCAGATGTAGGATCTCAGTACAGAACAGCCATTTTTTACCATGACGAGGAGCAGAAACAGATAGCCGAATCATCAAAAGAAGAAATGGAAAAGACCGGTAAACATGATAAACCGATCGTTACAGAAATCGTCCCATCGTCAGTTTTTTATAAGGCTGAAGAATACCATCAGGAATATTACAAAAAAAGCTCTGACAGATATAAGAGATATAATTCCGGATCTGGAAGAGAGAGATATCTGAAAAGGACATGGGGCGAAGACCCTGAGTAATAATATTGCATACCTGAGAATTGCTATGACAGCATATGGTTACGGCATGGCATTGGGTATTTGAACTAAAACACGCTTTCTTATCATGAAATCGTTTTACATTTAACACTTTTATCATTTTACTACATAATAATTATTCTATTTAGAAGGAGTCAAGATTGAAAGTTTTAGTTTCAGATAAAATGTCTCAGGATGGCATTGATGTGCTAAATGCTGCTGATGGGATTCAGGTGGTTTACAAAACTAATCTGAGTCCTGAAGATTTAATTAAAGAACTTCAGGACACAGATGCACTCATCATTCGTTCTTCAACTAAAGTCACAAAAGATGTTTTTGCAGCGGTAAATAAATTAAAGATTATTGGTAGAGCCGGTATTGGAGTGGATAATATAGATTGCAATACTGCCACGGAACGCGGTGTTATCGTTGTCAATACACCCAGTGGGAATGCCACTACAACCGCTGAACATGCTATTGCAATGCTCATGTCTCTTTCACGCCATATTCCGCAAGCGGATAAAAGCATGAATGGGGGAAAATGGGAAAAGTCTAAATTTACTGGAATAGAAGTGACAGGTAAGGTACTGGGAGTATTCGGGTATGGAAATATAGGCAAGATTACTGCTGATCGTGCACAAGGTCTCAAAATGAGAGTTATGGTATTTGACCCTTTTCTAACCGCAGAAATTGCGGCAAAGAATGGAGTTGAGTTGGTTACGAAAGAAAAACTCTTTGAACGTGCTGATTATATTACGGTCCACGTTCCATTAAATGATTCAACTCGTAACCTGATAAGCAAGAGCACAATAGAGACAATGAAAACCGGCGTTCGTATCATCAATTGTGCCCGTGGTGGAATAGTTAATGAATCTGACCTTATTGAAGGGTTAGACTCTGGCAAAGTTGCCGGGGCAGCGATTGATGTTTTTGAAGAGGAGCCGCCTCCACAAGACAACCCTCTCTTAAAGCATGATCGTGTAATTTGCACACCCCATCTTGGAGCATCTACTGCGGAAGCACAGGTTAATGTTGCCGTTCAGGTCGCAGAGCAGATCCGGGACTTTCTACTTTCCGGAGAAATACGTAATAGTTTAAATTGCCCGTCTATCAGTTCCGAAATGGTTAAAGTCCTTGGCCCATACTTAAAACTTTGTGACAAATTAGGATCCTTTCAAGGCCAGATTCACCGAGAAAACCATGCTGAAATAAAGAAATTAACTATAAGCTATTCAGGTGCGGTCACCGATTACGACACTAAAGCACTAACCTCTGCTCTGGTTTATGGCTTTTTGAATACCATTTCTGATGGATCCGTTAATTTTGTAAATGCGCTCAGTGTGGCTGAGTCCAGGGGTATAGTTGTGGAAGAGAACGTAGTGCATCATGTACAGGATTTTGCGAATCAGATTACTCTTTCTGTTACATGCGAAGATAAAACCAATTTAATTGCAGGCACACTATTTGGAAACAAAAATTATAGGTTTGTGCGTTTTAATGATTTTTACCTTGAGGTTATACCTGATGGATATATCCTGGCACTTCATAATTACGACAGACCCGGAGTAATCGGTAAAGTGACTTCAATTCTTGGTAGCCATCAAATAAATGTTTCTCGAATGCAATTAACTCTGGATAAAACTTTCGTACAAGGATCCAGCGAATCTTGTTTACAGGAAGCCGTCTCCTTTATTAACATTGACCAACCTGTCAATGATGCAATACTGGAAGAGTTGTTAAAGCTAGAAAATATTATTACGGTCCATCAGATAGACTTAAATTGAGTTTTAGTCCTATGACTGATCACATTAACGATAAAGAATCTAGCAAAAGGCCGTCATGGGATGATTACTTTATGGAAGTTGCTAATGCTATTTCTAAGAGAGCAACTTGTGATCGCGGGAAAAGCGGTTGTGTTATCGCAAAGGACAGACAGTTCATAGTGTCCGGTTATGTAGGTTCCCCATCAGGTTTTCCACATTGTGATGAAGTGGGACACCACATGAAAAAGGTGACTCACGAAAATGGTAGCATTACAGAACACTGTATGCGTACTGTCCATGCTGAACAGAACGCTATCTGCCAGGCTGCAAAAATAGGTGTTTCAATATCAGGTGCCACTATCTATACCAGAATGACTCCGTGTAGAACGTGTGCAATGCTTCTTATCAATTGTGGTATAAAACGAGTTGTTTGTGAAAGGAAATATCACCAGGGAGAGGAATCAGAAAAAATTTTTAAGGAAGCCGGTATTGAGTTAGTTTATAAACATAACGAACATCAACAATACTCAAACAACAATGAATAGCTACAACGCCACTAAAAATATTCTGGTTATTTGGCATAATGATAGGAGTTGGTGATTAACAAAACAAATAAGGAGAGGTATTCATGAAAAAATCATTAGGAGTGAAAACTCTGGCATGTCCCACACCTCTCTGGGTAGTGGGTACATATGATAGCGAAGGAAAGCCTAATGTGATGACAATCGCCTGGGGCGGTATTTGCTGTTCAAAACCACAGAGTGTTAATATATCATTAAGAAAAGCCACTTATTCCTACAGTAATATTATTGATAGAAAAGCATTTACTATCAATATACCTTCTGAAAACCAGTCGAAAGAGGCTGACTATTTCGGGATTGCCACAGGAAGTAAAACAAACAAATTTGCTGATACAGGACTGACTCCAGTAAAGAGTGATCTGGTTGATGCACCATATATAAACGAATTTCCCTTAATCCTTGAATGCAAAATGACACATAATACGGAAATAGGAACACACACTTTATTTGTTGGTGAAATTGTTGACGTTAAGGCTGATGAATCCGTACTCGGAGAGAAAGGGTTGCCTGATATTAATAAAGTCCTACCTGTTCTTTTTGCTCCGGAAGTCCGTACATATCATGGAATCGGCAAGACTCTGGGAAAGGCATTTTCTATGGGGAAAGAGATACAAGGTTTAAATAATAAGTCTTAATTCCTTTAATTTGTTTCTTATGCCAATACCATTAAATGTTTAAAAAAATCAATCATGTTAACATTGTCGTCAGCAATCTCGATGAAACAAAAGCATTTTTCATTCAGCTAGGTTTTGAAGTAGGAGACGAATCAGACTTGGCAGGAGAATGGATATCTTCAATAGTTGGCCTGCCTGATGTCAAGGCCAGATACGTAACATTATCACTACCCAATACAGAAACAAATCTGGAATTAATAGAGTATGCCTCTCCCCCATCCGGAAAAGATCCATATATGGATAAAGCAAACCAGATTGGATTTCGTCATATTGCATTTGAGGTTGATAATATTGATGACGAAGTTTCCCGCCTGAAAGATAAAGGGCTTAAATTTCTAAGTGCAGTCCATACCTACCCCAAGACCGGAAAACAGTTGGTTTACTTATGGGGACCGGATAGGATTTTATTAGAATTAGCACAGTATTAAGCAGAAGAAAATGGATATCGGGAACATATTCTCAGGCATACAAAAACAGACTCCTGATGAAATTTTAGAGACAGTCCTCCGGACACATCAATTCAAAATTGAAAGAATTATTTCCAAAGGTCATGCTACCGCCGAAGGAGAGTGGTATGACCAAGATAAAAACGAATGGGTACTCGTACTAAAAGGGAACGCCGGAGTGCTGTTTGAAGGTGATGATGGAACAGTTACTTTAAAAACCGGTGATTATATCAATATACCCGCACACCGGAAACATCGGGTGGAATGGACTGATCCTGAAGAAGAGACTATCTGGCTTGCTATTCATTACTGAAACCACACCTCGTAGGTATTGTTTTGATCATTCAACAAAGATTTTAACAAACCACTCGAGGAGATAGGCAAGATATTCTATATCTATATATGCATCTGCATTTCGGTCTACATACAATTTACAACTCGCAGAGTATTCATCATCGGCTTCCCAGAAGGAGAGATACATTGGTACACGTGGCAATAGATTAAATCCGCAAACGTAATCGGCTTTCAATTCCCCACTGGCGTCAAAACCTTCCAGTTCATTGCATCGTGACACCAGCCCACTCAGATTACTGTTGAACTTTTCTGCTATTTTATCCTCCGCATTCTTCTGAAAGGCCTTTGAATGTGATGCTGCATCGGGAAAATGTCCCATGGAAACCCAGCTACCGGTTAATGGTGTGTCTCCCTTTCTACGCACATAATCATAGATTATTATTTTTGACCAGGAGTCCTCGCAATAATTACCATTATCAAATAAGCCCTCATTGTGAACATTATACTCCTTATTCATCATTTTGAGTTTTATAACTCCTCCGCCATCTCTATTCTCGTAATCTCCGCCTATGGCAGCAGCAGCCTCTTTGAGATCAACACGCTTTACCTCTTCTTCCAATTCCCTGCTTACACGTTTATAATTATTCTCCATTGTAACAACAGACTCTTGACCGACCGACCCCTCATCTTCCTGCTTTACATAAGGACATTCAGATATCTTCCGTTTTGCGCTCTTTACCCTCAATGCAAACGCCATACATGTGGTTTCTCCACATTCACCACAATTATTTCCCGGTAATTTTTTGTATGTATCAATCATTTAATTTACAGATACGAATTTAAAATATTAACACGAATAAGTTTTTTTAGAATACCTTATTCGTCATCGTCATTGGCAAATAGAGACCAATAACGTTGAAAGAAAATAGCGGTCACTATTGCATACAAAAATGTGATGCAGAGACTATAAAAAGCCCATGAGGGAAATCCAAAAAGATTACTTGTTCTGAATTCCGTAAAAAACCATGGTACTGTTGCGATAAGAAGTAAAGTTGAAATACAACATAGCCTAAACTTTGTCATTAATTTTTACCAAAATTAGTGATTATTTAACAATAATGTCATTCTCGTGCCCACCCGGTTCCGTTCGGACGGGGAAACAGAAATCCAGAAGCTATAAGGACTAGATTCCCACTCAACAGATTGCGGGAATGACAAAATGTTTTAATACAATATACAATGTTTTATTCTATTAATCAACATACCACAGATTGCCTTCTCCAATTTGAAACAATTCCAACTGTAGTAAAATTAGCCACAAGGCCCCAAACACCGGCATGTATTCCCCACGGTTTTGGCACGATGGGAATCCCTATGCTTTTAGAAAACATTATAAACAACGTTATACAAATACCGATTGAAAGACCCGACAAAATAGATCTTGAGTTCAACGATTTAATATGCAATCCCAGAAATATGGCAGGTGCTACCTGGCAGAGGATTTCAAGTTTCATCTCAGTCAATCTCCAGATTGTCTGCGGTAGATTCATTGCAAAGTATGCCATACAAGCCATTATACACCATGAAAATATCTTACCGGTACCGGTAAGATTGGACTGAGATGCTGAAGGTCGAATTCGCCGGTATATATCCTGAGTAAAAAGTGAAGAAATTGCCAGTAGCGCTGAATCAACGGTAGACATAATGGCTGCGACGGCTGCTGAAAGAAAAAGTATTATAAAATATTTTACCCCGGGAATATGTATCGCCATATCATTTAACAAAAGCATGGTAATTTCTTCACTACCCCGTTTATCAAGTCCTGGAAACCTGCTCATACCAACCATACCCACGACAACTAGAAAAAAAGTTGTTACAATAGGCATAAAAATCATTATCTGAAAAGAACGCTTTAACGTTCTTTCATCTTTAGCTGCATATATGCGTTGAATAGCCTGTGGATAGATTGATATACCAAATAGTATGATTATTATTGTACTAAGCCATAATCGTTTTTGTGCAAAATCAGGTGGTTGCCACATCTCAGAACGTGATGTAACAAGTTTTTCTGCTACTGCCGATATGCCTCCATATTGATACTCTATACCCCAGAAAATAAATATACATCCTGCTATAAGCAAAATACCCTGGATTGCGTCAGTCCAGGCAACACTACGCATTCCTCCAAGCGTCTCATAAATTACCATAATCAGAGACAGTGCAATTATTCCCTGTACAAAAGTAACTCGCCCCCCTGTTGTTACTTCTACAATATAACCGATGGCTTTCAGGTTGGTCAGTATATAGCTACCTACTGTTATAATACAGACAATAGTGATAAATATTGTCAAGACAGAAGATCGATATCTATGCTCTATATAATCTCCTATTGTTATAAATTTTTCCTTCTTTGAAAGTCGGTGAAGTTTCGGTGCATATATTAAATATGCACCTATAACTGACATCATAAATGTTACGCTTACAAGAAAAGCGTATCCTTGTCGATATGATTTTCCGGCCATACCAATCAATGTATTACCACTGTATTGGGTTGCATAGAGGGTAAGAAAAAGGACAAACAACCCCATACCACGGCCACTCAGGTAAAAGTCTGACAGCGAATCTTCTTTGCGTGCCAGTCTACCGACAACGCCTACCAGAAGGAGTGACACCAGGTACACACTCATAAAAACAATACCAGTTGTGTCGAGCAGTGCAATATCTTTCATTTTTTAATCTATCTATTAAAAGACGGAATATTACTTTTTTAAGAGAGACAACATACCATAATTACCTAATTTTAAAAAGTAATAACATTAAATATCCAGGGTTGCGTTGCCTTTTTGCCATATTAGACTTAAAGTCAAAAAAGCTCTTCCAAATGCTTATCCAAAAACACTTAGTACAACTGGACCACTTGAGGAAAAGACGTCTTGACCTTTAACTCTATCAAAAAGATGTTGCCAAAATGCTTGGTGTTGGTGAGCCATCTATCTATAACGGGGAAAACAATCTGGCAGAACCAGCTATTAAAGTATATTCCAAAGACTATTAAGTTCTTGGTAGATGGGGCAGTGAATCGGTAAAGGGGTTGGTAGCCAATCCACAAGATTAGATTGGAAAGCGGTCCTATTGATAGAGACAAAAAAGCTTAAAAGGTTTTAACTATATTATTGCTTACGCGGTGGATCACGAGAGTCTGAACAGAGAGCCATAAGATTTATAAATAGATAGGACACTTGCATGGAACCGATGATTTTCTGGGGCATGAATTTGCCAGGGGCGACGAGTTTACTTCCGAAATGATAGACACGAATGAAAGCCTGGAACCCGATGGGAGACCCTTAGGTTCTCCTTTAAAACAGGGAAGTCTGGGGCCACCTATCCCCCCTATCCTGTATATGCTCCTGGCTTAACAATGATTGCCTCAAAGAACACCTCCTGCAAACAGGAGGTCGATAGATTGCGCGCATGACCACAGGTAAGCTTGTAGTCAAGGTTACATGTGGTCATAATATTTTTATCCTTAAAGGGTAGATTCAAAATCTTTCAGGGCTGGAATACCGGCCAATATCTTTTGATTTTCTCGATTCTGCTGCGCTTCCTAAAGGTTATATTTGCTCTGCATATTCATCCAGAGTTCCGGCCCGTTTCCGGCAAGTTTAACCACTTTCAGACAAAGAAGGGGCGTAAGCGGCTTGTGGCAATTCAGGATATCGCTCATATACTGGCGGGAAATCTGCAAGGCCTCCGCAGCCTTTGAAGATTTGAGCTTCAAAGCCGGGAAAACATCTTCCTTTAAAATCTCGCCCGGAGGTGTCGGTTGTCTCGTTATCATTTTTTCCCTTTAATGGTATTGCACATAATCTACATTTTCAGCACCATCATCCCATTCAAATGTCACGCACCAGGAACCGTTAATATGAACGGTGTCGCGTATTGGCGCAGAACCTTGCAGCCTATGAAAATCAGAACCGGGGATATTCATATTTTCCGGTCTGGATGCTGAAGCCCATGCGTCAAGTCGTCTTATAATGCGCTTATGCATTCCTCGATCTATACGTCCGGTCTTACCTGCCTCATAAAGCTCTTGAAGCCCTTTATGTTTGAACGAATGGAGCATCCGCTCATAGTACGCTAATCAATTACAATTGCCAACAAATTAGCGTACAAACATAATATCTCTATTTGAATTGAAATATTATTCCGTATATGTTATTTGTAAAAAGCAAATTATGATTTTTGTGAGTCTTTTCCAGTAGTATCCGGTTAGGTTTTTGCATGTTCAAATTAATATTCCGAAACTGTCATTCCCGTATGTTTATAGTGGGAATCTATGACGAACGGGATAGCTAGATACCCGATAAAGAAATTCGGGTATGACAAAAGCAGTACGCGCAAAAACCTAACCGGACGGCGCTCAAATAGAATGATAATTTCCAGACGTATAAAAGATAAGCTATACTTAGCAAAAGGCAACACAATCCTCGTTATATTATAGAGACATGTAAAATTGGACCGGACATTGTGAGGTAGGTAGAGCAGGCAAGACATGAGCCCATATTCATCATTATGATGATCGAGTGTCTGTATTCAGTAACAATTTCACTCAAGTACATATGTAGCCATGGAAGGACTCTTGGTCCCATTATTGACCGAAGCATCGGAAAGTAGCACATCAAACACGCTAATGGTAAGTGTTTGCGGCACTACCGGGGTCTGTGAAGGTAACATGTGCTTACAGGGGAATCTCGTGAGTTTCAATTTCATCCTAGCTTACAAGTACCGATAACAGGTACACGTCCAAAAGATACGTACAGAGTCCAAGTGGTTATTTTGCAGAGATCATTAGAAAGCCCATATAACATGGAACACGAACGAGTCGGCAAAGAGCATCAGATACTGGAGGCTGATAGCGAGAGTAAAAAAAATACATTGGTTTCAAAAAAATGAAGAAAATAGGAGGTCCCGACTTTTTCCCTCATGATCTATCCTGTGTTAACTCCATGACAATAATTGAATAGAAAAAATGAAATCAGAACATGAGCTTGCAGTGCTCAAGAAAATAACACAAGATATACTTGATGAAGAGGCATCTGTAGCGACTTGGATTCCCGCGATTGAACAATTAGGGGAGATAATAGAGAGGCATACATCGTTTCGGATTGCAGATCAGGACATCGCCAAAGGAGAGACGCGGCTTTCAAGCGGATTAGCGATATCACCAATACAGGCGGCAATGTGTATGCGTGAAACATACCGTACAGCAATGTTTATAAAAGGATTGGATATTGCAATAAGAGAAAAAATCTCTGAAGCCGTAATAAGTCCGCTAAAGGTCTTGTATGCCGGGTGCGGTCCATACGCATTGCTGGCATTTCCACTAATGTCAATTTTCACACCAGAACAAGTCAGATTTACATTAGTAGAAATTCATAAAGATGCATTAGACTCTGCCAAAATGCTTTTAGAATCTATAGGCCTGATGTCACATGTCGCTAAATTCGTATGTGGAGATGCTACCACGTATAAGATACCTGCTAATGAAAAACCGGATATCATAATTAGCGAGACAATGAATGCCTGCCTTGGAAAGGAACCACTGGTATCAATAGCTAGAAATATTGTTCCTCAGGTACCGGATGCAACCATGATTCCACAATCAGTTAGTATTGATGCCTATTTATTGAATGAATCTAAAGAGCATGTACTTGTAAGTTCTGATCATGTGGGCGGAATTCCGGAACCGGATCGAGATCGAATATTATTAGGAAAAGTATTTGAACTGAATAAGCAATCTATAAACGAATGGACGGATATAACCGGCGACCAACTACCTGGTCTTAGTATACAAATTCCTTCGCATTATGAATATCGCTACGAGCCAAGACTTCTGACTACTATTAATGTATTTGGGAGTGTTCGTTTGAAAGATTACGATAGTAGCTTGACATACCCCAGGAAATTCCCAACAAAAGAAAAATTGCAAGGTGGAGAAATATTAAGGTTTTATTATGAGTTGGGGTGCAATCCAAGGGTAAGGTTCGAAAAAGAATAACTTTACATTCTCGCAAGATCCCGTCCGATTCTGCACTGAGGAGATGTGCATTCCGGAGAGGATGGGTAGGACAGGTATCTGTTAACATCTGTGGCGAAGACTTGATGTAGAACGGAATAACAAGAATTATAAACGGAGAACTCAAATAAAATCAATCTTTGTGCTCTCTGTATCTTTGTGTGAGGATAATTAACATAAATCTTCTTTCCACTCCATCAAGAAGTAGGCACCGGTATCATCAATTTTACGAAAACCCAACTTGTTATAGAGGCGGAGTGCAGGATTAAAATGTTCTACATGTATGCTTACGGGTTTTCCATCTAATGCAGCTTCCGCCATAATGTCCTTGAGAAACAGACTGCCTATACCTTTTCTGCGAAATTCCGGTAAAAGCGAGATGTCGATAATCCTGATCTCTTTTTCCCATCTCGCTACATACAGCCTTCCTACAGGTGTATTGCCCTCTAGAATAATGTCGAATTTTGAGCCTACATAGTTTTCCTGATAATGCTTGTGCTGAGCGTTAAATTGCATTCTTAGAAAAGTCTCAATCTGTTCCTTCGTCCAGTCTACCATAGCCATTTCCACCTCACGAGTACTTGCATAGACCTGATAAAGAAACTCTTCATCCTCCGGTTTAATTGACCGCAGTTTTATTTTATTTTTCTCCACATGACCTCCTGCAGCAATTATTATAAGGAAACTTTAATACTCTCTCTACAATAAGTCATTATAATTGTAATAACAAAATACCATTTATCAATTTAAAGAGCTAACATTTTCTGACAGATATGATTTTATTCTTGACATTAATGTTATGCAGTTTTACCATTCAGTTAGATGCATTCCAAAAGCACGAATACTCTACCACATGGTGTAATGTGGATAAATTACACTGAATAAAGTTTGTTATTACAAGGACGTAAAACACATGAACTTTCTTACCAAATTCAATTGTTCTCAAACTATAAAGTTCTTGTTTCACAGGATTGTATGTAACACGATTCGTGAAGGCAATTATCAGGAAGCACTCTTTCCATTAAATAAAAATCTGTGAGAATCTGTGTCATCGGTGTTCTATAAAAAATTGAACACGGGAAACACGGATGACACCGATTTGCACAGATTAAAAGAAAATAAGAAAAAAATCGAAATTGCATAAAACTATTAAATAAAAATAATTAAAGCTTCTTACATAGAAAAATCCGTGAGAATCTGTGTCATCAGCGTCATCCGTGTTCTATTAAATAAAAACAAAGTTTTTTATAACGTAAGTAGTAAATCCGTGATGATCCGTGTTATCAGCGTCATCCGTGTTCTAAAAAGAGGAATCCAGTCTCGGATTACTTATTTTTCAAACCTTTAGCATTAGGAGGATTGCTGATGAGTGTTAAGCAAAGCTTAAAAGAGAATGAGGACTACATCCTGGGTGAGATACCCGGGAAATTTCATGAAGGTTTCAAAGAAAGTATTGATACTGTTGCTGAGCCGAAAAAACTCTCTGACGAAGAGGAAGAGGTAGAAATATTAAAATATCTTCCCGGGGAGCTCCATGAAGGTTTCAAAAAGAACCCTTGTGCTCATAAACCGACACCGCCTCCACCAAATAAAGAACTACTGGAGCAGGTATTGGAGCATCTTCCTGCTGATTGTCCTGAAGAAGTCCGTGATGCATTAGCAAAAAAATTCGAATAAGGTTAAATGATGTTTATTAGCAGGTCTCTCTTTTGAGAGTTTATTTTAATAACAATTATTTGTAAAGATAAGGAGAAAATATTATGTCTGAACCATATTTGGGAGAAATTAAGATTGTACCTTACAATTTTACGCCAAAAGACTGGGCGTTTTGTGCGGGGCAGATAGCAGCGATAAGTGAAAATCAAGCGCTGTTCGCTCTTTTGGGTACTACTTATGGGGGTGATGGTCGCACATCTTACGGCTTACCTGATCTTAGAGGGCGTGTCCCTGTCGGCTCCAGTATCATGGGAACCGGGCCAGGCCTGAATCCTATTCCATTAGGACAAAAAGGTGGAACGCCTGTTATTGATTATACACCTTCATGTAATTATTCATTTACCTTAACGGAAGCGCAAATGCCGTCTCATACCCACACGGCTACGTTGCATGGTGAATCCACCGCTGCAACTGCAGGAAATCCGAAAAATAAAATGCTGGCAACAGCTGCCTCCAATGTTTACGCGAGCCCTATAGCGGCAGATGACAAAGATCTGGCATCTGAATCTATAACAGTCAGCGATACCGGCGGTGGGCAACCGGTAACCGGAGCCGCAACGGGACAAAGACTTTATATGGACAACAGGGGCCCATACCTTGGTCTCAATTATGTAATAGCCATGCAGGGGATCTTTCCATCGAGGAATTAGAAAAATACCCTGGGAAAGATCAACATAATCTTATAGATTATCCGACACAGCCGGTATTTTTACCGGCTGTGTTTTTTTTGGAGCTCAGCCAATAATAACCTGGAGTTTGTAAACGGGCCATAATGTAAGGAACTACAATATTAAGCACTTAATAAAGAAGAAACATAATGATAAAGATAGGAATCCTGGCCCCCTGTTTCCAGTTATATACCTTTTCTTGCCACTGATATTCCGGATGCCGTAACATTATACCAACGATGTCGAACACTTCATCTTTTTATTAATTCCATCTTTTCCCTCTCACATTTTAACTTGCCAAAAAAATAGGAGTTATGATAAAATTCTAGTTGCAATCGAAATACGATTGATAAAATATTGACCGTGTTATTTGCGCATTTAGCGCCACTCTTATTATTAACTAATAAAAAGATAAACCTTTTGATAAAAAAGAAGGAGAGAACAAAGTCACATAAAATTATAAGATAAAAATTGAAGTTTATTTTAAATAGAAAAAATCTGTGTCATCTGTGTCATCTGTGTTCTATTTTAATTGTGTTCCATTGCATTCTGGACGTTCATGCAAACTGCCTATGATGTATGTTATAGAAGAGGGAAATGAAAAATTTTTATAGCTTTATTGAAATTTAAGTGAGGAGACCATGCCCATAAAGATCGGAGTAGTTGCCCCTAATTCTAACTATATACCATTCCTTGCCAGAGATATGCTCAAGGCTATAGAACAGGGTTTGTTAGAGAATGGCGGCATTGAATATGAATTGTGTATTGAACCCGGCGGTTACAATGCTGACAAGAATGTGTTAACGGGAAAGATACAGGAACTGCTGGTAAAGCATCAGGTGGATGTCGTAGTTGCGCCTCTGAACGTTGGTCTTTTTGAACCTATAAAGCAATTTTTTAGTAGTAACCAGGTACCCCTTATTGTCAATTCTCTGGGAGAGGATGTTGTCTTTCACGCCTCCCAGGATCCTTATTTGTTTATCAATTCATTTAACCTGTGGCAATCGAGTTGGATGACCGGTTATTGGGCGGCGGAAGAATACGGCAAAAAAGCCTGTTCCATCTCTGCTCTTCACGACGGGGGCTATGGGATACCGTTCTCTTTCGGACTTGGCCTGGAAGCAAGGGAGGGAAAACTGTTGCAGGCTACGGTAACCCATAGAGAATCCCGTGACGAAGACCCTTCCGAGTCCATTAAAATGATTGCTGAATCCAATCCCGATTTCATTATGGGATTTTATTCCGGCAAAGAGTCCGTTTCCTTTCTGAATGCCTATCATAAGCTCGGATACAGGGACAAGGTCCCATTGACCGGCCTGCCTTTCATGGTAGATGAATCATTGTTAGATGAAATAGGAGATAAAGCACTAGGTATCAAATCCATCTATTGCTGGAACCAGGATACGGAAGAGCATAAAAATTTCGCAAATACCTTCACAAATCAGACCGGACACCCGATCAATTGCTATCTCCTCATGGCTTATGAAACCGGCCACCTCATTGCCAGGGCCGTACAGCAGATTGGTGAGGGCAAGCCCGTTCAAGGCCACCTGCCGGAAGCGTTGAAGTCGGTTGAGTTTAAAGGCCCGAGAGGGATGGTCAAATTCGACCCGGAAACCAGGGAAGTAAAAACTTCAAACTACCTGAGAGAGGTGGTCAAAGGTAAAGACGGGAGGATGTATAACAAAATTGTAAAAGAGTTGGAAACACCCACTTTATTCTATGAGCAGTTAACATTAGCCAGGAAAAATATGGCAAAGCAAGGATGGCTGAATCCTTATTTGATTGCGTAGTTTGATGTAGAATTTAAATTCTCTAGGCAAGATTTACAGGATAATCATGATGAAAGTTCTAATCTTTCATAAACCGGTTATCAGTAACGTCTGTGTTCAATTAATAATAGAACGCGGACAACACGGATGACACAGATATACACAGACAAAAAATTTAAAATGTAAAATTTCAATGCGGCATAAAGCTATAAGTTAAAAAAATTAAAAATCCGTGATGAACTGCGTAATCCGTGTCATCGGTGTTCCATGTTTGCACCACGATCTTCTTATTTTCTTCTGTGTGTCTCTATGGTTGAATAATTAACTTTAAAATATTGCTCATGAAAATCGTAGTTTTTGGAAACAGCATACTAACCATTCCTGCATTCCAGGCGTTGGCACAAAACAATATGGTAGCGGGTTTGTGTACATCCGACTCTTCGTCTGAAGAAACACAACGTATTCAGTGGATTGCCCGACAGGTTAACGTACCTTTATTGTCGGTAAGTAAGTCAGACATTGAGCAAAAGCTGGAGAAATGGCTGAGGAGTTTGCGTCCGGATGTAGTATTAGTGCTCACTTTTTCTTTTAAGATACCTTCTAGCATATTGAATATTCCTCCTTTGGGTGTTTATAATTTCCATTTTGCCAGACTGCCGGAATACCGTGGGCCTCAGCCGATATTCTGGGAACTGGTGAAGCGTGAAGCGGATGGGGCAATTACAGTGCACAAAATGGATGTACAAATGGATCATGGCCCTATAGCGATAGTAGATAAAATCCCCATCCTGCCAACCGATACACATGGTATGCACATGGTTAAACTATCTTTTCAAACGTTAGGTGTCGTACAAAAATTATTAGTCCAATTACAAAATAATCCGAGTGCTATGATATTGATTGATCAGGACCATACAAAAGCAAAATACTACCATAGACCTGAACTTGAAGATGTTACCATCAATTGGGAAAAGCAGGAGAGCCATCAGATCTATGCCCTTGTGAAGGCTTGTAATCCATGGAATAACGGAGCATATACCTCTGTCCGTGGTATTATGCTTCGGTTGGTGGAGGTCACTCTTCCCGATGAAGGGATTGAGGAAGGAAAAACTCCGGGAACGATTATCAAGGCCGATCAAATGGAAGGTATATGAGTGGCCTGTAAGGATCAACGTCTAGTTAAAATCGATATCGTGTATATGGAAGAGGGGTTTCTGCTGGCAACCCGCCTGCTGGATCTCGGCATACAGAAAGGAGAGAGATTCGCTCTCCCTCAGCAGATGTCCTTACGAGATTGATAACAATGAAAAAAACGCCCCTCTTTATTGTAGAAGAACATCACGAAGCTTTCTTTGTCTGGAATTATTGTATTAACAAAGAATTGATTCAACCGTCTCAAAACTGTTTACTTCATGTTGATTTTCATTCAGATTTTAATATTCCAAAATTAACATCCTCAATTGACACCTTAAATGGAAGCCTGCAAAGAATCTTTGATTTTACTTATAACGAATTGTCCATATCTGATTTTATTATTGCGGCTGTTTACCAGGAGATCTTTAATCAAGTAATCTGGATAGACCAGATTAAAAACGTGCAAAACGAAGATCCTTTTTCACCTGATAAATCCCTTAAAGGCGACCATAGCTTTAGTATTAAGAACAAAAAAAATGTTGAAGCCTTTGTACAGGCCAGAGGCAATGACGAAAAAACCCTTATGGTAAAGAAACTAACACCTAAAATAAAAGCGTTACAATATGCGGGAAGAAGAGACTTTTCCTATCACTATATGACAACTAATGACAATCTGAAAACAGAACACCCCATCGTCCTGGATATCGACCTCGACTATTTTCCATGCATCTCAAATCCCAAAAAGATAACAGAACTTTAGCTGGAAATATCTCAAGAAACCCATACTACCCATTGAATCTGCTCAACGGTAACCCCACTCTAAGATATAATGACGAATAATATTATGCCTTTTTTAATTGAAAGGATAGAAATTATAAAAACAAAGATGCCATTAGTGAGAAAGAGATTATCAGCAGGATAGATAAGGTCATCCTCTTCCTTCAGAGGAACAATATACAGCCTCAAAACATCAATATATGCCGTTCTCGATTTAGTGGCGATACTCCTGCTGACCAATGGGAGTGGATAGAGGATTACCTGATTTCGTAACTTCATCGGATATATGTATGTGATAAATTTTATTGTATCAACACGCTAGTTAAAACTATGCACTTTCAGTGCAAGGCTTTAAGCTATTATATTATTTAAGAAGTTGTGTATAATAGCAACATGAAAAATAGATACGGGAATCACACCGTTACCCGTCTTACAGCACCTTTGGTGTGGATTACAAAATATAGGTATCATGTACTCAAAGGAGAAATACAGAAACGTTGTAGAGTATTGCTGATACAAGTATGTGATTCAGAAGATGTGAGGATTCTAAAAGGAGTAGTAAGCAAAGATCATGTACATATGCATATTGAGTATCCACCTTCAATATCAATTAGTGATCTTGTAAAGCGATTAAAAGGTCGGTCATCAAGATTACTTCAAAAAGAGTTCCCTGAGTTGGGCAGACGATATTGGGGAAAGCATATATGGGGAATTGGTTATGGAGCTTGGAGTGCAGGAAACATTACCGACGCTTTGATACAAGAGTATTTGGAGCATCACAAGGATCGTCCTAATGAAGATGCTGAGAATTTTATGTTTGAATAACGGACTTTCAGTCCGTGTATTTTAACCACTCTGGACTTTTCGTCCAGAGTGGTTAAGTTCAATGAATTGGTTTCCAAATTAGACTTATTGACCTGGCATAAAGTTAGATCACATATTGATTAGAATCAGGAATAGCAGCCATTCACTTGCAAACTAACAGAGTTGAGAAGGATTTGGTAGAAATGAAAACAATAAACATTATAAACAGCTTACTTAAAGTGCTTGACGACCAATATGAATCCCTTGATCAAAAGTCCGATACAATGAAAAATCAAAAAGCAGTCAGAAATATTGCAAAAGCGTACTTTACTCTTGCCAGGGAGCAAGAGGAAGTCGAGGTATTTGATTCTGCGATATCCTCATATCGTAAAGCAATAAAATGTAACCGCTTTTTCTGGAGAGCTTATGCCAGATTGCTTACCCTTCTTGAAAGACTGAACAGGCTAGATGAGGCCTGAGATGTTATGAATGAACACCTGGAGCTTCATGGGGATTTCTTATCAATAGCCTCAAGGATTTATTTCAAACATGCCTTACTGGAATACCGTGCGGAAAATGTAATAAAAGCACGTGACATGCTTGAATCTCTGATTTATAAGGAAATCAAGGGAGGTTTACTGTCTGATGTCCTTTTCCTCCTTAGAAAAGTTTACGATAAGCTGGGAGATTTTGACTCTGCTTTCAATGCCTGTGAGCAGGGTAAATCGATAATAAATATTAAGTCTGAAACTTTATCCCTGGAAAAGCAGGCAGAGGACCTTCTTTGTAAAATAAGAAGCAAGATTGGCAGGTATGAAGGCCGGGAAAACACCCCCTAGAAAACAAGGGGAATTGATAGTACCACCAAATCTCCTGTATTCCTTGTTGGTTTTCCCTGTTCCGGAACAACGCTTATGGAACAACTATTAAGCTCACATCACTCCCTTGTTACGATTAGTGAAGATGAATCTTTGTGGTGCAGAGCCATAGAACCTTTTTCCAATAATGACAATCGAATAAACCTTGAGAAGCTTGATAAGGGAGAGGTTGAGACTCATCGGAACCAGTACTGGGAAGTGGTAAGACGGTTGTTGCCTGATCTTAAAGAAAACGAGAATCTGGTTGACAAACTTCTATGAATATTATAGCTCTTGATTACATTGAACGCACCTTCCCGAATTCAAAGATAATTGTGATGCTGCAAGACCCGAGAGACGCTATGTTAAGTAGTTTCTTCCAGAACTTTCGAATTAATCTGATGACCTATCACTTCCTCACCTTGAAAGGCGCCGCAAACTTTTATGCACCCGTAATGCGACTCTATACTCTTTACAGACAAAAACTCTCATTCAATATTATTGAGGTTAAGTATGAGGATCTTGTCACAGATCTGCAAGGGAAGGTGAAAAGGATACTCAATTTCCTTGGCCTGGAATGGGAAGACTCAATACTTCGATATTATGAACAAGCATTAATGAAAATGATTTATACTCCCAGCTACGAACAGGTAATCAAACCTGTATACCTCAGTTCAATAGATAGATGGAAGAATTATAAATGCTATCTTGAACCGATTATGTCCATTCTTGAACCATACATAAGAAATTTTGGATCCCGTGTCTGACATGTTACTATAATAAAGTATTGTCTTTGGGCAGAGATATAATTATATTGAAGGATATTTCAGATATTATTTCCTTTGAAAGTAATTTGTCAGCTTGCAGCGATGGATGTGAATATTATGAAGAAGTTAGAGATAGATCCTCTTTTCTGAAAGTAAAAATGAATAATCCAAAGGAAGAGCATTACTTCAACAAAATATTCAATGCCGGTGTTATGGTTTTTTCAGAAAATTATTTAAACAAAAGGTTTATAAGAATATAATAGGTCGTATAAAAATTACAGAATAGAACAATTTAAAGTCGCCTCATACTGATCAGTATATTCTTAATCATTGCTTTGAAAAAAAAATAAATTACTTCCCATTAGCATATAATTTAATTGTACCTAAAGCAGAAAAGCCGTTGACCTCTTCAGGATTTACAATGGTCGATATTAAAATGCTTCACTTTGTTGGACATAAACCCTGGAATCTGAAGAGTAATTTTGTTGCAACACAAAACAATTTAACTCAGATAAAATTTATTCAGTTGTGGTACAAGGAATATATTGATTTTTTAAAGCACTCTCATTTGAAGCATATTTATTTGCTTAATAAATAATTTCTCCATATTTGGTTATTATGCGTTTACCCGACTTCTTAATTATTGGTGCTGCTAAATGCGGTACAACAACTATTCAGAAAAATATTAATAAACATCCGGATATATTTTTACCGGAGAATGAAATAAATTTTTTTTCAATCAAAAAGAATTCAGATGTAGAAGGATATGCAGGATTATTTCAAAATTTGTCTAAGACCGTAGGCGAGAAATCCATAACTTATATTTACTATCAAGATTGTCATAAAATCATTAAAGATTTAGTTCCCAATGTTAAAATGATTTTAATATTAAGAAATCCTGTCGAAAGGGCTTATTCTAATTGGAATATGCGATATAACGATAAAAGAATAATTAAACACGGACTAATGTTTAATTCGAATTATAATAATGTTTTAAAAAAACTTGATTTTGACTATTTAGCTGATTTTTATCTTTGTAATTCTGATAATCATCAAATGATATTTCAAAAACCACTTGATATATTTCATAAAAGCAGGTATTTCGAACAAGTGAAAAGTTTAATGAAGTACTTTGAAAAGGAGCAATTGAAAATTATTATCTACGAAAGAATGATCAAAAATCTGGAGAATACAATCTTTGAAATATTTAGATTTCTAAATGTTGACGAGTTGCAACCTAGTAAAATTACACCACATAATGTTGCTGTATATAATAACAGAATAAATGAAAGAACAAAATCAAGATTAAAAGAATTTTTTGATGAACACAATAAAAAACTGTTTCAACTGATAGGCGTTGATATCCCGGAATGGAATAATTAAATAATTTAAAAATATGTCAAATATATCATTTATCATTATTGGAGCGCAAAAATCAGGCACTTCATCATTATATAAATACATTACTGATCACCCTGAAATCAGCAGAACAAAAAAGAAGGAACTGCATTATTTCGATTTAAATTTTGATAAAGGAAAAAATTGGTATTTATCACACTTTCAAGATAATGATAATTTGACAGGTGAAGCATCACCTTACTATATTTTTCATCCTCATGTTTTCAGAAGAATCAAAAATGAATTTCCTGATGTCAAATTAATAGTCTTATTGAGGAACCCTGCTGACAGAGCTATTTCACATTACTACCATAATATTAATAAAAAACGTGAGCCCCTCTCTATTCAGCATGCGTTTTATTTTGAAAAAGCAAGACTGGAGAAGGAATTTAACGAAATGCTCGAAGATGAACATTATAACAGTTATATTTATCAGCACTATTCCTACAAAAAAAGAGGTATTTATTTTGAACAGCTTCAGAATTATTTCGACTTATTTAACAGAAAACAGTTATTTACAATACAAAGCGAAAAATTATTTAATACCCCTGAATCGGTGTTGGTCAAAATATGGCGGTTTTTAGAAGTAGATGAAAATTTTATTCCTGATTATTTAGGACCAGTCAATAAATCGAATATAAAAAAGGAAGTATCAAATAAATTTTATAACGAGTTAAAAGAATTTTATATACCTTATAATAAAAAATTGTTTGAATTATTAGAGTGCGAATATGATTGGTAACTTATTTAACTGGAATATTAAAAAAACATGATAGACTATAAACTAGGATTTGAAGAAAAACATGCGAATTTTATCCGGCGTATTGGACATGCTCATAAAATGCTTACCAGGCAGATGCTGGAAATAGACCTGATTATTCCATCATCAATTTGAGAGCCTGATTTATCACGGGAAAAAGTATCGAGCTTTACTGAAGTTTGAAAATATTAAATTTAGGTAAAGTTAAACCAATAAAATTATCCAATTTTGTCAGATGACCGTATATCCGCCAAATTCGAAAATTATAAAAGCCATAGTCTTAACTCATGATCGTAGCAGGACTATAACCGATCACATGATTGCACGTTATGATATGCTGTGGCCTGAACACCCGTTTCTTTTTTATATACCATATCAGAAACTATGCCCTACACCAACTTCAGGAAGAATATACGTACAAACACCTGTTGATATCAAACCAACCATATTAATGCTATTGGAAAACTTGGATGACGACGAATGGATTTACTGGTGCATTGATGATAAGTACCTGATTTATTTAGATCTAAACTTTGTAAAAAAGATAACTAATTGGGTCCATACGCTAGCGGATACGGAGATAAGTGGTATTTTGTTCTGCCGTTGCAGAAGATTGCTTGAGAAAGATTTTCTGACCGAAAAAAAACTCCTCGACGATAATGGTAATGTTTATCTTGAAAGGAAAGGATATCATCAAATCTGGATTCATCAATTTGTAAGAGTCAAGGTCCTGAGATATCTTTTTGATAGATTTCCGGACCGCATCCCACAAGCAAAAACTATGGATACCATTAAGAATAAGGTTGTAAAACCGAATTCACACAGATTATTCGTTGCCAAGAATAATCATGCCGTTTTTGGGGAGAGTACAGTGAAAGGAACTCTAACAAAAAACTGTTACGAGAGCATTGTAAGAAACAGAATGTCTTTACCTGAGTGGCACTCGGCACCCTCTGAACATGAAATCATAATGGGCCAGATCGATAGTATGGAGGTCAATATATGATATCCTATGACTATCGTTTTATATTTGTTCATAATAGCAGAACAGGAGGTTCTGGTCTGGAACGGCTGGCCGGTATGCCGGAGACCAGTGATCCGAGGACAGCCGGTACCGGTAATACCGACTTTTCGGGCAAGCACAGAATGTTTGCTGATTTTTACCAATGTTATCCAAAGGAATTCTTCCGTTTCTTTAAATTTACTATTATCAGAAATCCGTATGATCGTATGGTTTCTGCGTGGCTTTGGCGGTGTACCATAGTAAAAGACCATGATTGTAGTTTGAAAGAATTTGTATCTAAGAAGCCGAAGAGATGGAGCTATCAGACAAGGTTAAAGCTGGACCATCTTGATTTTGCCGCCTCTATTGCCATGTTTGATTACGTTGCCAGATTCGAAACGTTGCATGAAAATATCAAATTTATTTGCAACACCGTCGGTTTGGACTATTCGAAATATAAGCATTATAATAAAACCCAGCATGGACCATATTGGAAGTATTATGATGATGAAACGATTGAGTTGGTAACGAACCGCTTTAAAGAGGACATCGAATACTTTGGCTATCGCTTTGGAGCTTAGTGAATGTCTTACTGGCCACCATAGTCCCGAAGAATAAACCTGACCTTAATAATCCACACATTTTTGTGGAGAAGAAAAAGTGAAACACTAGATCTGCTTTATTATCCGCACCGATAGGGGTGATTTGGAAGAAATATCGATCCTCCTGGCGGAAAGCTTGGGTACTCTTAAAACATGCGACAATATTCAGCTTTCAGCCTCGTAGCGGTCCAGAAATCTTACAAGCAACTAGAAAGACTTTCAACAAAATTGGCGTAGGCCACCGTAAGATCGTGTTAAATAAAGAATTTGCCAACAAAAAGTTTTCAAACAAAATCTTTACCGCTGCGTACGCTGAGAAAAAATTAGACAGTGAATTCCTGGTTTTCCCGGATAGCAATCAAATGATTTTAAATGAACCCTCGAAACTAACCTGTCTGAATAGCAAATAGGGGTCACCAGAGATAATAGTCAAGAGTTAAAGTAATATCCCTATAAGATCATTCCTCAGCAGATAAAATTACTAACAAATGAGTATTGATGCTCCCTTTGTACTTTTGTTATACTAATAGTCAGTTATTAACGTGCAGTGATTATTAGCGGGTTTCTCCGCAAGAAGCCTAAATAGGTGCTTGAGCTGTATGATGGGAAACTATCATATACAGTTCTCAGGAGGGAATCTGGCAACATTGGCCGTGACCTAACCGGTATTCAGTACAAAAGGAAAGATTTAGATGATTAAATCAGTTGCGCGACGATTTGGAAAAAAAATTAATCCGTTTAAGGGACAAAAAAACCAAGATAAATGGGTAATATTTACTGTATTGCCTTTTAAGAGAAATGGTTTTTTCTTAGATCTTGCTGCCTCCGATGGCGTTACTCATAGCAATACATTGGTGCTAGAAAAGATTTTTGTTTGGAAAGGGATCTGTGTAGAACCAAACCCAAATTTCTTATTAAAACTCAAGAAAGCTCGGAACTGTATAATAGATGGTTCTGTAGTAAGCAACAAACGCGAAAGAATAAATTTCAGGATAGACAATGGTCAACTTGGAGGAATTGTTGCAGAAGATACTGATAATTCCAATAGGATTCGTGGTGAGCAGTTATCAAATGCCGAAATTGTTACTTTTGATACTGTTTTATTAAATGATCTCCTGGAACATTATCACGCACCGAATATTATAGATTATTTTTCTTTGGACGTTGAGGGAAGTGAGGAAAGGATTATTAGTAGCTTAGACTTCAAAAGATATAAATTCAGGTGTCTCACAATAGAAAGACCAACACCTAAGGTTAACGAAATCCTTTTCGAGAATGGCTATCTTTTCGTTAAGAATCATAAATCCGATTCGTTCTATATCTACCCATCCCTGGTAGGCAATAGAAAATTTCATTGTCAACCATTCGAACAGGTTCAGCAAAAGAAATGGTAGGCATAGCGTTTAATTATAATAATCTAACAAATCAGAATAGTGGTCAAGTCTTCAATTAAAAATTAATTAAGGATTTAGCTAATGTATTGTAACACATTAGGTTCTCTGAATTGTTGACATTAAGAAATTGTTTCACATGCTATCCATTAACGGTAAAAAACGAAATATTATAGAGATTCAGAAACATCATGATGACTTTAAACTGCCTGGCATAAGGTTCTCAGTCTCAGGCCGGAATATCAGGGCGGATATGGATGTTTATTGCTATCTGAAAACATTTTATATTTATACGGATATTAACAATATTGAAAGTGTTTTTGGCAATGCTGTTTTTCCTTCATTACTTTATGGCGGGAGGGTGTACCAGGTGAAAAGTTCATTGACAAGCCTTCACCTTGCCCAATTGAAGGAAATGAGTATCGGATTTTCCATTACGCTTACTAATCATTTTTTTGATGAAGAAGCTTATAAACAGAGTTACTCCTTTCTTGAAACTCACCACAGAAAAGGGAACTCTGTTATATGCGGTTCAGACAGGATGGCAAAACGGGTTCGCAAAGACTTCCCGGATTATAAGTTGAGGGCAAGCATTATCAAGAATATTAATACCGTGGAAAAAGTACGGAAGGCCCTGGATTTATATGACCAAGTTGTAATCCCTATGGACAAAAACGACGATGATGGCTTTCTTGAAAAACTACCCCAGAAATGGAGGATAATGCTCTTTGGTAACGCGGGGTGCGCGTATACCTGTAAAGCAAGGACCTGCTATTATGGGTTCTCTCAGACAAACCGGCATGAACAATCTACATCCGATTGTTCTAAAGAGCAATTGCCCAGGCTTGATTTAGGCAAAACATATTTCGATATTAAAAAATTCCATGAAATGGGCTTCTCTCATTTTAAATTAATACCTTCTGTCCGTGATGATGAAGCAGGGAGCTTTGCGGTAGACTACACAAAAGAGAGACGTCCTCCATTGAAGACATTAATAAGAAAACCTGTCTACTACATTTGCTCATACCCGAAATCAGGACGTACCTGGCTGCGTTTTGTTTTAAGCAACTATATAAACCTGAAGTTCAACCTGAATATCAAGGTTGATTTCCATTCCGTATTCACACTTATACCAAATTTTGGATATGACAGACACAGTGGTGTTGAGGTATATGATTATTTTTCTGACAACCGTTTTCCTCTGATCCTGGCAAGCCATGCAAAATATGATCCAGAAAAGTATTCAGACGGTAAGATCATATTTCTGTTAAGATCTGTCTATGACATTATGGTATCCGATTACTTTCAAAACACCGATATGCTGAAGAGATGGAACGGAAATATTAAGTCTTTTATCCGAAGCAGGGAGAGCGGCATATATCGTCTTTGCAGCTATTTCAATTCATGGGTACAATTCCTACAGGAGAAGAAAGCATTAATTGTCAGTTACGAAGAGCTTTATACAGACGCTGAATCAACCGTTTCCAACGTACTTGGATTCCTGGAAATACCTGTCGACAAACAATTGCTTCAACAGTTCCTTAAATCTTCGTCGTTTCCTGAAATGAAAAAACGGGAAAAGGAAAAAGGCGTCCCGGGGATTGACTATGCAGCCTGCGCAACTGATACGTTAATGGTTAGAGAAGGCATAGTTGGAGATTACAGGAAATATCTCGATTCTGAAGATATTAGTTTTATCGACAACGTATACGAAAAGGAACTGACTCCAGAGAGCAAGAACCTTCTGAGTTCGATGTCATTAATTTCATAGCATAAGCAATTTTCAATGTTGATAACACTTCGGCAGAGTTTACACTGATCTAGCGAACGTGCTAAGTATGACGTCATCCTCCTCCACGGCGGACAAGGTGAGTGCCTGCCCGTCCTCAGGCGGGGAGTCGAAGGATGATTTTTGTCGTGATAGTGACCTGACTTGAGAAATTTAGTATGGCCCAATGTCATAACCACGAGAAATGGGAATCTAGTTGCCCTTGATTGCTAGATTCCCGCTAAAAAATTGCGGAGTGACAGATAAAGGTTAAGTTGCTCGATTTTATCGTGGCGGTATCTGCTGAAATGTGTTTCTGTTGGTTATTTCCCTCACGAAATAAACTAAAGAAAATATATACAGTTGTCATTATGGCTTTTACTAAGGTAAAGAACAGGATGTCAGGGTCATAAAATTCAGAAAAAAATAGAAAAATTTGTTCTTGAGAAAAGAATCATTTTAAAACGTTAATTGCCAATTGAAGACTTGAAATGAGTGATATTTCTTTCCTGTACCATCTTACTTTGTCATCTTAAGAAACCGCTGCATGTTAAGAAGCTTAATTTCAAGGCTACAGGGGTTAAAGTGATGAAAGATAAAATTATCGGTAGTATTCAGCGTTCTCTTATCTATGCAATCTATTACGGGTGTCAATGGGTAATTAATCCATTCGTTTGGAAACGCCTTGCCTTTGATTCTTTCCATCAATATCAGTTGATTCAAGGCCTGCTGGTTGCTTAATTCTGTCCCATTGTCGGTAAACTCTTTTAAATAGTTTTTCCATATATTCAGGATAGTGTCAAGCATTTCGGTCTTAATACCAAAAATACCGGCACAAATACCTGTAACAGAGTCTTTTACTACTTTCGTGTTATTATAAGGTCCAAAATCAAAATCTCTGGATACAAAAGGTCCTCTATAACCGGGTTCTTGTTTACCTCTAGCATTATCAACTATCCACTCTTTTCTGGCAGCATAGGTAAAGTAAAAGGAATCATCGGTAATAAAATCAAAGGCCTTTCTGCAGTCCTGTAAGGTTAATACATCGTAATCCAGGTAAATCAGCTTATCATAGACTGAAAAATCGAAAAAATCTTTTATAAAAACCCTGAAGGTAGAGCTATAAACATACTTTAAAGGGATTTTCCACCCTTGTGTTTCAAGTTCTTTATAAAAGTCCCTGATTGGGACCATGATGATATCATAGCTCTCAACTCCAAACCAGCCGTTATGGTCTGTAAACAACACAATGTCGCCTTTGAATCCGGACCTAATCCTCAGTGATTGTATGGCAAGTTCCGTTAATTTCCTGTTTAATTTATTTGTTAATAAACAGGTAAATACTACAACATTTTTCTCGTCTTGGTCTTTCAAATCTTCGTGTCTGGGTATGGGGTGAAAATGGCTCATTAGGTTTGATAAACTCCCATTAGTACACTTCATACAAAATAATCATATTAAAACATTTTAAAAAAATATATTCCAGTACTTCAATAAATTATTAGTTTCTACTTTTTGCAAGAAGCATTGATTATGGTCTTATGAAATAATCTTATATCCGAAATAATTCAGCAGCTTTTCTTATTCTCCTTCGTCAGTGGCTGAATCTGATCTATATTCATGTTTCTCAAACATTCATTATACGACTGTTTTACCTCTACCTTCTGGCTTAATTTTAGATCATACAGATCCGGAATCAGTTTCTTATTTTTGTTTCAATTTCCTTGTTATTAGCACGCATTTCTTCATTGGTAAAAAAACGCTCCTGTCCTCATATTTAATTAATTTATCTTTTTACAGTTATATAATTTACTATTCCTGAAATAATCAATAGTATTCTGATTTGATGCCCATATCAACATGAAATCTGCATTACGATTGTCCGGTCCCTCAAAACCGAAAGTTCTTTTTCCCTCTTTCTTTTAATTCCACATGTTCTTACAGGTTGCAAGTACATTTTTCAGAAACGTAAAACCTCTGATATTAGGACTGATAATGAACAGGTGGGTTTTTATAATGTCTGCTGGATTTTTCATAAATAGGGGTAAATGGGATCACCTATAGAGAGGTAGGCAATTTAGAGAGTCCATAGATAAAGATAGGTAACATATCTGACGCCATTCTCGACAATAACACATTTCTCGGGAAGAAGTCCGGGAATACTAAAATCACAAGTAATAATTCTGATCCCGGGCTTAAGCTGCTTTCTGAAGTGTGGCAAAAGTTTTTTATTTCCAAAGCTCCTGAGGTATGATGTTATAATAGTGGCCGATGAAAAGTCTGCAGTCAGAACGTCCTGCTCAACAAAGGAGACAAGATGGCTTACTCCCTCTGCTTCTGCTTTGACTTTTGCCTTTTCAATCAAGGCAGGGTTCATTTCTATCCCAACTGAGCGTAAACCGATTTTTTTTGCCGCAGTAATAACAATTATCCCATCTCCACTTCCCAGATCATACAACCTGTCCTGTGGGCCTGCCTCTGCCAGCTCCAACATTCTCTCAACAATTTCTGGGGAAGTTGGGACAAATTCAGCAAGGCCTCTAGGACCATACAGTAAATGCGGTCTTCTCATCTTATTCTGAAACCGAAGTTTACGAAGAAAGTTACGGGAATAAATAAGTTTATCCTTAATGCCTTTTCTGAGACTAGTCTGATAATATAAAAATTCTACATTATTTACCGCTCTTTTACCGGTATTTGCCAGAAGTTTAACTGAAAGTCTTGTTATTTTTTTAATTGCCTTATCCTCTGCTGATTCTTTGTATATTAAGCTGGGAATAGACAGACCCATGAGCTGAGATCCCAGCTGAAGCCCTGAAAGTAAAATACGTTTTGCTTGTAATACCCTCGCCTCTTTCAGGAGCAGAGGCCAGTTTAACTCTTTATTGCTCTGAACGAATCCGGACAATTCACTGACAAGACCGATACGGGCCCAATGCTTACGGGCACCCGATATACAGAGAAACAAAAGGTGGTCTACCGGAGATAGAGAGACATACTCATCGGGACCAATTTTAAACGTTACAAGTCTGTTACGAAATGATTCATTTTTGCTGGTAACGATACTATTCGTCAATGAGGAATGAATTTTTACAACTGTCCTTTTCCCGGAATGGGAAAAGGTAGATCGACCTATTTTGATATATCCCTCGTTACCCAAAATATCTTTAACAACTGGTACATTCTGCCTGAGAAGGATCAAATGTATGCTCCCGGATTGATAATAAAACTTATCTTTTGAAAGGATTGACGCCATGAGAGGGCCTTTGACCGGTACAGCAGTAACCTGGTGAGATTTCAATAACTTCAAAAGGTTAAGAAGTTCCCTTTGCATGAAGAGGTTATTATGTGTATGGGCATGAGTAACGTGTTGAAGGCTATTCATAATTGTTTCAGGAATCAATCCATCTTCATTTTGTTTGAAACAGTGGTATAGCTGTAATTCTACACGATGCCACCTGGCAAACCATAGGAGAAGATGCCAATTGATTTTAGCGTGCTGAAGCTCACGGATCCTTGACATGTTAGATGTACTAAAATTAAAACCGGAACAGCGAATTAACAACTCCATTTCCGGTGACATGTTAAAGCTATGCATGATGAAGCAATGGAAGAGTTAAAAAAATGTTATTTTTTTTAAGAATGATAAGATCCAGCGCGAACCATTATGAGTAGTTACATGATGACAATATCCCTTTCAGGTCTTTCTACAACGTTGGGTTCTCAAGGCTATGCACTTTATTACATACTATAGAATATGTGATGAACAAACAACAAATAATTTTGATGATATAATCAACGTAACACTTGAAAATCCAAAAGGGCTGAGATAGAATGCAAAATAGAATTGTTTAGAAATCTTCATTAATTAATATGTAGTATGTGGAAAAAAGTTATTAAAAAGGTCCCGGATTGCTCTCCTTTCCCTTTTGCTTGGTATTTCCTTGGAAAGAGCGGGGAGATGCAAAGGCTCCGGACGTCCTTACTGCCGGTATTTATGAAACGATATTCATTAGTTTTCAGGATGCTTGCAATAATCATTCTGTTTTTCTATTGCCCTGTCCGGACCCTTTACATTCATTGCTTTCTAACCATAAGGAGCTGTGTGATTTGACCAATGGCTGGCTTGTCCGTGTGTGGATGATAACGGTATTTGGCAGGAAAGGTGGAAAAGCAGAATACCTGACATCGATCTTCCAGATGCCCATTGGGAAAAACCTGATTACCCGGAAAAATTATTTCGTACCTGCGCAATCTTAATGTAAAGTAAAACTTTTATGTACACCTATACCGTCTATGGCCTGTCAGTCACTTCTGAAATCGAATGCCCTGAATTAATTGTGGGTAGTGGAAAAGCGGACGTGTATGTCCGCTACGGACAACTGCAGAACATGCCTGTTACAAAAGAACACCCGTGGGGAGTATATGCTGTCGGCCACAATCAACTGCTGTTAAACTACAAAACTACAGCACGCTATCTTGTTTCCGAAGGAAAGGAGATTATTATTGACAGATACCCGGGTTCAGATGAAGATGTTCTCCGTCTGTTTCTCCTCGGTTCTGCCTTTGGGGCGGTTCTGCATCAACGTGGCCTCGTTCCATTGCATGGAAACAGTATCCTCTACAATGGAGAGTGCATAGTATTTCTTGGGCGCAGCGGAATAGGCAAGTCAACACTTGCCGCCGCATTTGTTAAGAGGGGCTATCGAGTTCTCAATGACGACGTCTGTCCGATAAGGATTTTTCCTGATGGAAAATCCATGGTATTGCCCGGATTTCCACACGTAAAGCTCATGAGAGATGTGGCCCATAAACTCGGAGAAGTCACGGCAGGGCTCAGAAGAGTGTGTAATAAGGAACAGAAATATTTCTTTCCTGTTGCAGACAACCACCATGACATACCGGCGCCTCTTAACAGGGTTTATACCCTTAATAGTCACAATTCAAGCGGATTCAGGTTTTCAGAACTGGACAACATGGATGGCATCATAGCCCTGCAAAATTATACTTACAGGAAAGGTATGATGAAGAAAATGTATAAAACGTCCGGACACTTTCAATTGTGTAGTAAAATTGTTGAGCATGTAACGGTAAAAGAGGTATTTAGGCCCGCTGGTAAATTTATGCTGAATGAACTGGTTGAACTGCTTGAGGAGGACTTTCGATGAGCGGTAAGATAGTATGGCTGGCGTCGTACCCGAAATCCGGTAATACCTGGTTCCGCGCATTTCTCACCAACCTTCTGCGAGAGGACGAAGGGCCTGCTGACATTAACTGGCTTGGCGGAAGCCTTATTGCAAGCAGCCGCTACATTCTGGACGACGCAGCGGGATTTGAGAGTTCAAACCTCCTTCTTGACGAAGTCGACGATCTGCGTCCTGCGCTCTATGAAAAGATATCCGACGAGGCAGAAGAAACCGTTTTTACGAAGGTCCACGATGCTTATACCTTTCTGCCGGACGGCAGGCCGCTTTTGTCCGTAGATGCAACACTAGGAGCCATCTATCTACTACGAAACCCACTCGATATTGCACCCTCCTTTGCAAACCACTCTTCATGCGGAATTGATGAAATAATTGCCGATATGAATAATGTGAAAAATGCCTTTTGTGCCACACCCAATAATCTGCCCAACCAGTTAAGGCAACATCTCTTAAACTGGAGCGGACATGTGTTAAGCTGGGTAGATGCCCCGAACATAAAGGTCCACGTTGTGCGTTACGAGGACATGAAACAGAAACCCCTGGAAACATTTTACGGAGCGGTCAGGTTTGCGGGCCTTGAACGTACAGAGGAGGAAGTTGTCAGCGCCATAAAGAACAGCTCATTTGAATACCTGAAAAAGCAGGAAGAGGAGGAAGGCTTTTGTGAAAAAGGGGCCAAATGCGCGTCCTTTTTCAGAAGAGGGGAAGTGGGCTCCTGGAAGGGTGTGTTGAGTGATGAACAAGTGGTGAGAATCGTAAGGAAACACGGTATCGTTATGCGGCGTTTCGGCTATATCTCTGACGAAGAAAATAATGATAACGTACTGCCTGCTCGTGATTCCAACGCCAGACGGGCAGTTAAATCCAGAAAATATTCTCTCTACGGCCTTACGGTTTCATCTCCGTTTCAATGTCCGGAACTTGTTCCGGCCAAAGGCAGGAACAAGGATATAACCATTAAATTCGGGGAGATTGAAGAAAACAGATATGACTGGAATATTGAGGGCCTCTGTTATAAGGCTGCACAGGAAAAATTCTTTCTCTCCGTAAAGGGTATTGCAAAGTACCTTGTAACCGGAGGCAGTGAAATAATAATTGAAAAGCATGGCAATACGGAGGACGATGCTGTCAGGCTTTTCTTGTATGATACGGTTATCGCCGCGGCCCTTATGCAGAGGGGCCTGCTTCCACTGCATGGGAGCGTGGCCGTTCGCAACGGCAAAGGCATAGCATTTCTTGGCAGCTCATCGGTTGGTAAATCAATTATCGCGGCGGCTTTGAACGAACGGAGCTGCAGCGTTCTGTCGGATACACTATGTGTTGTGGATTTTCACAGGCGGCCGATGGTTTATCCGGGCTACCCGTTCCTGATGTTATGGAGGGGAGGGGCAAAAATCCTTGGCCTTGAGCTCCAGGGGCGCAAGCCGGTCCGCAAAGGACTCATGAAGTATTATTTCCCGCTTGATGGATCTTTTCACAATCAGGCTGTGCCATTAGAAAAAATTTACCTCCTCAATTCACATAACAGGGAAGAATACACCTTTACTCCGGTTAACGGTTCCGACAAACTGTTTGCATTGCAGGACTACATCTATAAAGAAACCCTTGTCAGGTCCATGGGTTTCGAGAATATCCAGTTCCAAAAATGTGTAAAGACAGCGCGGCACACGGTCATAAAGAGGATAAACTACCATAACGATAAGAGGCGGCTTGGTAAGCTAATAGATTTTCTTGAAAAGGATTTTCTATAAGAAAACAAAAAGATTTAGGGCTGCTATTTTTTTAGAACAAATGATGCGAATCTTTCAAGGGCCAAGCATCAAATCCAGACCGCTTACACCGATTACTATAATTAGTTGACAATTGAAGACCCATGTTTTCCGCCCCCTACTCCACCCCCTTTTTAGGTAGTTCTTCATGCTAGATATATTCCCACCAGGTATATTTACAATAGGAAAGAACATTAAAAATGATAATAACCAGGAGTTCCCCCAAAACCCCTTCCTGAAAAGTCATAACCTGTTATTAAGATGCGTGATAGATTATTTAGAAAGTGTCAGACGTTGATTTTGGAAAATTGGGGTAACTTTTTGTAAGGATTTAGTAAGACCACCTCCTATGGTATAAAAGATTCAAATACACGGTAAGTAGTTAAACCATATAATAATACCAAGGAGGCTTAAATGGAATATAGTAAAGTTGCCGGCAGATTACGAGAGCAAATCGGGAGATTTTCGGGGGAACTTTCAAAAGGATTGCCCAAAGTAAGCAAGAGATTGGTATCGGAGCTTGTTTACGGTATACAGGCAAACCGGTCGGTAGTTTTGACAAAGGGGCGGGGTGTTAGAGGAGAATATTTCCATCAAGAAGACGGAGGAGCGGCTTTCACGTCAGTTAGGCTGTAGCTCTTTGGGGTCTACAGTCCAACAGAATCTATTGAAGGAAGGTTTTATGGCGAATGGTGAGGAGTTATTTCCGAAGTTGGTCCGTTGAGGAAACGATCCGTTTCGTCAAACAGAGTTATGAGATAGAAGATGTAAGGGTATTGGGTTATAGACGTTTACAAAACCTGTTGCCATTGGTAACAGCGGCAGCCTATTTTGCAGCAGTGGTGTTGGATACAAAAGCTAAGCTAAAAGTGATGGCTGGCTATGTCTTCAAAGCAGCCAAATGTCTCTTTGGCATACCAGATTTCCGGTACTATGCCATAGCAGATGGACTTATGAGCATATTCATTAGACATCCTGGAAGAATATAACCACAATTGCCGCCTATTAGCCAGCAAACTCAATTAATGCTCTTTGATAGAGCATCACCCTAAAAAAATTGGGGGAAGTCCTGGATAATAAACACTTGACTAATACCCCCTCTTATGATATGGTCTAGAAATTATTTAAATTCTTAAAAATATTTACTTAAAGACACTAAGATATAACTCGATAGTTTAAAAAACTTCAAAAAACAGAAATCGCATATACTCAAAACTTATTCAACCAAGAACAAATAAAACACAATGGAAAAGAAAAAAGAAAAAAAGCAATGGAACAAACCCCTCCTAAAGAAAAGAGATATGCATAAAAACATTAAAGGAGGAATGAATATGAAGAACCAAGAGAAAACAACAGGTGGAGTATCATATAACAATAGCTAGCAGTACTCATCACTACAGACAAATTAAAAAATAAGACGGATCACGTGTCCCATTCACAACCAAAAGGGCTGAAGACAAATCCCACAGGAAACCATGCAAAAATCAAACGCTCTGAATTTCGAGAACTCAACCCCAGGACTTACAGCCCATCTCAACCAGCTTGTTACATAATCAGCAACACGGTTTTCTCCCGCTTCCTGCTCATAAAGCCGCTTTATGTGTTTTACGAAGTTATTGATGGTGTATATTGCTAATCTCAGGTACCCGGGCCTGATATGGCAGCCAAGAAAATGCATGCCTTTTTCTGCTTACCTGGTGCATTTCAATTTTAAGTTTATTTAACACTTGATTAACATTGCGAACAATAGCACGAAGTTTCCATCCGGATGGAACTATTATCAACCAGTTGTCCATAAAACGTGTGTAAAAACACCCGGCATTTTTCATCAAGTCGTCTAATGGTTTCAAATATAAATAGCCCATTAACGGGGAGAGAGGACAACCTGAAGATATCCTCACGTTTACATAACGGAATAAGCCGCCTCTGTATACCGTGCACTTCATGTATTACGTTATCAGGGCGGACACCTTTCTGTCCAGTACATCGTGGTCTATGCTTGCATAGTAAGAGCGGAGATCAGATTTCATTATGAAACTCGCAGCCTGCATCATTCTTGCCGCTGCACTCACAGCTGCCTTAACTCCGCCACTTCCCTTTACTAATTTTTAACACAGAGGCGCGTATGCAACAGAGAAGAAAATAATCTTTCTCCTGAATTTCCTGTTTTCCTTAGCTGTCACTTTCTAGTTGGTTTTTTACAATCCCCTTACTCCAATAGTGTTCAGTACAGAGTTTGAGAAGACACGAGATCATCAAATTATATCATTCTGAACGATCAGAGGGAGTGAAAAATCTCACTAGATAGAAAACCAATTGGTTTTTCAAGGTTTTGTACAGGATGTAGAGGATAGATTCTTCGGACGTCCCTCACTCACGCTGAAGGCGGTGATAAGCCTATGGCATGATCTCTGCTTGCAGAGTCGTTACTTATCGAATGTAATGTTACCGAAGACTTATCTTGATTTGTCCGATAGTCTATCTTCTTAAACACTCAGACGCAAAGCTTGCAAGATTAATTCTTTAGAAAGTAAGCAATAGAGAACTCCGAAATATTTTGTAATTAAGTTGTACTGCGGGAGCCTACAGATATGTACTTATTTGTGCAGGTTGCAATACAACTCCTATAATGTTTTTTCTTTATGTTCTCTGTAGAGGGTTGAATGGTTGATCTCTACTTCCTGTTCTTTTGGCTAAAGTAGTTATCAAGTAACTCTGCCATGGCAAAGCCGCACATTGTCGGCCCCATCATGAATTTGCTTATATCGCCCTCTCTCATCACTTCTGCCAGTGTATGTTCAAGCCTGTTGTGGAGTTTGTCAAGATCAATATACCTGGCAATGTTCGGATTAGTTCTCGCTTTGGTAAGTATGTTCCGGTAGTATTCAATGTCTTCGTATATAATATTGAATATTCCGGGCGCATTGCTGTAGGTTTTATCATGTCTCAAACGCAATTCGTCCGGGAGTATTCCCTTCATGGCCCTCCTTATCAGCCTTCGGTTCATACCGAGGAAATGCTGCTCGGGGGGTACGCTAAGGCAAAACTCTATAAGCCGCCTGTCAAACAATGGATAACGCCTTTCACAATGATAAGAATCAGATAATTCCTGGTCTTCACCTAAATCCTTACCATACAGCAAATACACCATTTTCTCTTTACAGCTTGTAGCATTTCTTCTATTAAACCGGAGGTGGGATCGGGCCCGCTTGTAAATGCCGATTTCTTCAGCTAACTCCTTACCTATTACCGGTCGGTTATAGATAAAATCCCTGAAATCGGTTTCTGATATCGGTCTGTTCCTGTTATTAATAAATTGTCTTAAAACATTCGCCAGCGTACGGATAAAAGGACGTTTGTTATATTCGGCAATTGCTTTGATGTGTCTGAAGAACAGGGAAGGGTTAAAGCTTATCAAAGATTCAAAAACAGGTTCCCGTCCTGCATATGTAGCACATTGGTCACCACCAAAACCTGCTAAAATGACCCTGATATTTTCTGCTTGTGCCATACTAAATGTGGTAGAGAGGTAGCCCGGTTTTCGAGTTAAAGAATACAGCGTGTTCTTTACTGACTCCGGCACACTTTCAGGGAATATGTCAGATGTGACGAAATGGCCTGATATACCTGCAATATTGTGCATTAATTCAATAAAGGGTCTTTCGTCCTTTTTGGACAACTTGTCTTTGGACAACTTCTCTTTTTCCGAAAGCACAAATGAGTAGGTATTAAGTACCTCCCCCCGTTCTTTAAGCAGCCTCGCTGCTATGGCACAGATGGAAGGGGAATCCAGACCACCGCTTAATAGAGAGCCTACTCCACTGCTCGATGCAAGGCGGCACCTGACGGCTTCGGTCAATATCTGCCGGTATTCCTCGACATAATCCTCATCGTCAGAATATCTTATCTCTCTGCTCCTGTCAGGCGTCCAATATCGTTTTACTTCAAGCTTCTCATTCTCAAACACCATTGTGTGTGCGGGTAAAAAGCGCTTTATTTCTTTATAAAGAGTTGAGTTGTCGTCACAACTCAATCTGCACAAATTATATGCTAAGTGTTCTTCATCCAGGCTGGTTGGCATGCTTTTAATGGCCAACAGGCATTGGATGCTGCTTGAAAATACAAAAGACCGGTTGGATAAATGATAATAGAGCGGCCTTAAACCAAAGATATCACGGGCTAGAAAGAGCTTCTTCCTCCTTTCATTCCAAATAGCAAAGGCAAAATCACCCAGCAGATGTACGGCGCATTCTTCACGCCATTTTTTGTAGGCCGATAATATTATTCGGACGTCTGATATTTCATTCCTTAAATATCCAGGAATATCCAGGGCGTCAATAAGCTCATCACGGTTATCGATCCTCGCATCCGCGACTATCACAAGCCCGGCGTCCTTGTCATGGAGCGGCATACTCTTATACCTTGATGCGGGTAAGGTCCTCAGCATATTGAACGCGAATGCAGACGAGGCATCAGATCGTTTGCCCGGGCCACATGTGGACATGCCGGCATAGTCTGGCCATATACATGATCCATCTGGCCCCAATGGCCGTCCTGTCTGTTCCATAGACCTGATATCATCAGATTTGACACCCGTATCATTTAAATGAATAATTCCGTGAATTATACTCATGGCTATATGGTCACCCTTTAGTAGGCCTCAGTCAAGTAAAAAAGACCTTCCTTGCAAGAACAAAATTGGTTTATCTCCCATTTAGTTGAAGAAAACAAGAGGTAATTATGAATTAAGATATTGAAAGAAGTGGACATTCGGTATTCTTATAAATAATCATATACCCATATATAATTTATTTATAGGAGATCAGCAATGTCCACGCTAAGTGTTTTACCATATTTTCCATTTAGATTAGTACGAATAATCAAACAAACAGTTTCAACTGATTCAGATATATTGAAACTTACGGCAGTACCAGATCAAGGGTTTAGTCCTAAATGTCATGTGTGTGGCAGTAAAACACAACGTATTCATAGCCAGGAAAAAAGATCTATTCGTGATCTGGATATTTGTTCAACACGTGTTTGGATAAACTGTTCGTATCGTAAGATTGTATGCATGCCATGCAATCGGATCGTTGTTGAAGATTTGGAGTTTTTCGAACCGTACAGTCGTGTAACACGTCGTTTGTAACAGTTTAGTTGTTTTAGATTGTCAAATAAGAGCAGGATAGAAAAGGAAATGAATCTGTTCTGCTTTTTTCTTTACTTTAAGCAAGAGTAGGAATACTCTTGCTTAAAGCTAAATAATAATTATCATAATTGCGGAGATGTTAATGCCAAAAGCAAATTTTCTAAAACGTCGAAAAGATAAACTTAAGGAACAGATTATAAGCAACCTGGACTTATTAATCGGAAGTATTGGTAAATCACCGGCAATGAAATATCACAACCTAACTACAAAGGTAAAAGGCAAAACAGTCTCCATGTATGTAAGAAATGGCCTTGTACCAAAGGCAAAAACAATGACTCTCCGTAACAAAAAAGTACAGTCACTGCTTGCCAAACTGTCAAAGGTTAACTGGGAGCTTCTAAAATTGGAATCCTGATTGAAAATGACAATGCGGAGAGCACCCTGGAATTATAAATGTTCTTATCAGCATAATTGTCCTCACCTTGAAGGGCTTTCTACTCAATGGATATTTGGTGAGTATCAAAGATCTCACGATGAACATATTGAGCATTGGCGCGTCAGAGATATTCTGGAAGAAGATATTGAAGAAGCGTACAAAAGAATCGATAAGCTGGAAAGTGAAAATGAAGAACTCAAAGCAAAGCTCCAGGCGTTACACAGAAGACAATTTAAATCCAGCACAAAGCACAAAAATAAAAGTCCAGATAAATCAGGTACAGAAGAACCTGTGAATCCAAAACAAAAGAAACGAGGGGCTCCACTGGGGCATCCCGGATGGTATAGATGTAAACCTGACCACATTGATAACGTTATAGATGTAAAAGCTCCTAAAGAATGTCCCCATTGTTCAAGCAGTAATTTAATAGCAATGGAGGAGTTAAAGGAACACTTGCAGGAAGATATCATTCTACAGCCAAAGACCAGTGTAACTAATTTTAGACACCGTCAAGCCTTTTGTCCTAAATGTAACCGGGCTGTCATCAAGAATGCCGCAGGAGAACTGAATAACTGCCATATTGGCCCTACAACAAGAGCAGCCGCATTATATTTACGTTATGGTCTTCGTGTTCCGTACCGGAAAGTCCAGGAATTATTCAAAGTCTTTTTCAACATGTCCTTTGTTCCCGCCTCGGCTATGACATTTGACAGGCAAGCAACAAAAAAAGGCAATCCGATTTATCAAGATCTGAAAGAAAAGTTTCGCTCCTCAGCAATTGTACATGCCGATGAGACTTATTGGAGAGAAGATGGTGTAAATTATTATGTCTGGTATGGAGGCAATAATGATCTGGCGTTTTTTCATATTGATCGCCATCGATCCTCAAATGTAGCACTCTCTATTTTTGGAGATTCTTTTGATGGTATTTTGAATACAGATGGTTATGCAGCTTATAATGCTATAAATCCAAGAGGCAGACAGTCATGCCTGGCCCACTTGATTCGCAAAGCAGAGGAGATTAAGCAAGAAATATTGTTAAAAAGAACAAAATATCGAGATAAAAAATCTCTATTGTTTTGCGAGAGTGTTTCAAACTTATTACGTAAAGCTTGTAAAATAGCACATAAATTCAACATTGGAAAATCCACCGTGGTCGTTCAGTAATATTCAAGCATTATTTCTACTCTGCTCTTAATTCAATGTGTACTGGAGTATTTACTAATCGAAAAGTGAATACATTAAAAACAAGGCTTCTTGATCACAATAAAGAGTATAACCGCCTTTTCACTTTTCTGGATTATGAGAATGTACAGCCCACTAATAATCAGGCTGAACAGTCTTTAAGGAATATAGTTATCTTTCGAAAGATTTGCTTTGGTACTCGATCAGCAGAGGGATCTTTTTCTCACAGCGTTTTGCCTAGCCTCTTGTTAACGGCAAGGAGGCAAGGAAAGCACCCTTTAGATTGCTCTAAAACATTATTCTCAGAAGAGACTCCAACTGCTCAGACTGTACTTTACAAAAAAACCTCTATAAATCTTCCTAAAACAACTAAACTGTTACTATTTCTCTTTTATGAAAGTGTAACCAAAAAAATCAATATCTTTTTGGAATCGTTTTTTCACCAATTCTTCAGTTTCAGGAGTATAGTAAAAACTATAATGAAAGTGTTCGCTCGTATTTGAGTGAAAAGGAAGATCGGTAGGAATTTGGACTTGTTTGGCGACTTTGGCAAAGTCAATTCTTAGATTTTCAAACTGTCCAACAAAATCAACAATTACTTTTCCATCTTTGTCTGTGATATAGTCCAACTGGTTGAATGCATAACTACGAGGCCCCAAGTGGTCAAGTACTTTGTCCGTGCAATGGTAAAGGAAATCCTCAAAACTATTAGCGCGTTCCCACACCATTCTCAACAATTTATTTCGGTGACTGGAACGTTCAGACGGGGTTAGTTTCTCACCTATTCCACAAGCTTTAAAATATGAAGAAACAAGACGATCCCAAGGGTTCCTGATAAATGCAAATGTGAAATATTGGTTCCATTCTAAAGGCAAAAGTGCTTTTCCTACACAGGCAAAATCATGGATTCCTGCAAGAGGTTTTGTGTCCGGTGCTGAAACTTTTAATGCTTGCTTAATACTTATTCCGCCAGTCCGGTGGAGGTGTACAAAGATGAATTGATGTTTGTGAGAAATTAACATTATTTGTGTCCGCTTTTTAATTCTACATTGGATACTATGTGGTCATACAGTTCATTTCTTGGTTTTCCCCATGTGTTTGCCGTCACATTTTCTATTGTAGATTCAATGGATTTTACTACTATTTTGGCCTCTTTTTTTACTTGGCCCTTACGAAATGCCTCGGACACCTCTATCGGTTATGGAACCCCTATATCAAATTCCTTTAAATGATAGGAATATTTTGCAGGAAGCTTAAGCAAATATTGCGATTACCTTAATGACCTAAATATAACTGGCTGTTAGTTGTCTTGCAAGAGTATTCTTCTAAGAGTGCACTGTCGATAAGATCTACATTGATTCTGTCTGTAAACATGACAGTAACTAAGCATGATCTTGATAAAGCAAGACCATGCTTAGTTACTGCAACAAGCTCTGTAAAAAATCAATAGTGCTGATCATCATCCTTATCGCGAATACTACGATGAAGAATTAAAACAGAAAATCACCCAAGCATACAAGCGAGACATTAAGATGTTCAATTACACCTTTTGGTCCTAACCCAGACAAGCGTGCAAATCATTTTGGCTATCTGATTTAAAGAATACCCTTGAACACGAAAAACTGCTATATCCTAAATTATATTTCAAATGCCCAAAGATTGGTTCGATTGTATATTGACGCTTAAAGTATTTTAATGCTTCCTCTGTACTAAGCAATCTCTCCCTCATTCGATTTAATAGCGGCTCGCGGATATCTAGTAATAATCCCCTTACTTTCGCCTTTGTACACAACGATCGTTTTGCACAACTTGCTTGTTCGGAAATGGGGTCGGACCAGTGTGCCAAGAACGTACACTTAAGACAAGAAATGGTGTACGATGCTACACAATTGATGAGGGCTTGAACCCTCGAAATCGACGTACGGAAGTTGGTTTCAAACCACCTTATGCTGCTTCAGTCAAGAGCTGTGGTAGTGAGCGATAAGAAAAAGGCAGGGAAAGACCTGTCAGGTATGGATGAGAAAGGCGAACGTAAGTGAACCACTGTGATAAAATGTCGAGAACCCGAAGATGTCGTCAAAACTGGTGAAAATGGTCCTTTGCCAGGATAAGTTCAGAGGATAATCCGTGTACTGTCTGATCGGCG